>Ga0334892_1000096_pt1 | contig 138274 bp, 124 predicted proteins | sample GraSluR3_MG_4_FD_207213 | JGI IMG/M metagenome (GOLD analysis project Ga0334892, IMG submission 207213) | Sludge microbial communities from methane-producing bioreactor in Wageningen University, Netherlands - Granular Sludge_15_04-R3 | ecosystem: Engineered > Bioreactor > Anaerobic >... | reverse complement strand
TGTCGTGGGTTTTATTGGCCACCCAATCGTTAATGGTTTTTAATGCGTTGGGCGAACCAAAATCGAGAGCTGAAACTTCGGCATCGTAGTAATTTTTGTTGATGGATACAAATTCGTTTTCAACCTGGAAATCGTCACGGTAAAAAATGGCATTGGCAATTTCCAGCAATACTTTCGGGTCAAGCGATTTCAGTGAATTGACCAAATCGCGGTACGAAGTGTTGATGTCTTCCGGGGTAAGTCCGTAAACTTTCAGCGTTTTTTCCATGGCGGTTTTGGTTTCCCCGTTGGCGCCGTTGTAGGTCATGGCCAGCGCTAAACTCACACTCAGGGGCGAAACCATGATGTTTTCGTATTCGGTTTCCGAAGTAAAAACATTTTGGTAGAGTTCAAAACCAAAAATATTCTCTGCTTCAATAAGCCGGACGGTTTTTTCAGTAACGTTTAATTCTTCATCAGATGTGTTTCCGGGAAGATTACACCCGGCAAACAGAAATACCGTTAATAAGATTATAACTGATTTTGTTTTCATAACGCAATTTTTTCGTTTTTGCCACGCATACATTATCAAAGATGGTGCCTGATTCAAAAAGGTTGCGTCAACGATTGTAAAAACTAAAATTATTTTTTTTGTCTGGTAAATATTGTACTTCGTATTCCTTCGACGTTGTCAGGAGCTATGCACGCTGACAAGTCTGCGCTACCCAACCTGTCAACGTCTTTTGACTTGACAGCATTAGCTAAACGGCACTAAAGTTGAAATTCCTTAAAAATATTATAAATCCAACGCAACCCTTTTCCAACTCCCTGCGTCTATCCCATGTTTTCGCAGCAGAAAAAAAAATGCAGCAAAGCAATGTGATGCAAGTTAGGGATAAATTTCTAAAAGCAAAGCAGAATTAATCCTTACTTTTGAAGAAACATTTGCAGCCCTGGTTTGGAAGATTTGAAAAATATTATAAACGAATGTGCCTCGGGTAATGCGCGTGCGCAGGAAAAACTTTACCGGATGTTTGCACCGAAAATGTTCGGGGTTTGCCTGCGCTATGCGAAAGACCGCACCGAAGCCGAAGACAATCTGCAGGAGGGATTTGTGAAGGTTTTTTCAAATATGGAAAGTTTCAGGCACGAGGGTTCTTTTGAAGGCTGGATGAGAAGAATTATGGTGAATGTTTCGCTGAGCAAGTTCCGAAAGCAGCATGTGCTTTACCCGGTGGAAGACATGGGAAAATACGATTCGGCACAGGTTTCGGATGACATTCTGGCAAAAATCGGAGCCGAAGAGTTGCTCGGTTTAATTCAGAAACTGCCGCCACGCTATAGAATGGTATTCAACCTGTTCGTATTGGAAGGGTTAAATCACCAGGAAATCAGCGAAGAAATGAACATTTCGGTGGGAACATCGAAGTCGAACCTTGCACGGGCAAGGGATATTTTAAAACGTAAAGTGCTGAAACTTTACGGTGAAGTTGAGTCAAATGCAAATTTACTTGCATAATGAAGGAAGAAGAAAATAACATGGATAAAATTTTCCGGGAAAAGCTGGATGGCTACTCGGAAAATCCGCCTCAATTTTTGTGGGGCAGCATTCAGGCAACCCTGGTCGGGCAGCGCCGCAAAAAGCGTATGGTCTGGTACAGCTGGTCGGCTGTGGCTGCTCTGCTGGTACTTGCTTTTTTGGCCGGCTGGTATTTTAACGATACAGCAGAAAGAACTACACCCCGGGTAGCCGAAAGCGAACAGGTAGAACAACAGGATAAAAAAGTTCCACGCGAAAGGGAAATCACGGTTCCTGCCAATGAACTTGTTGTAACCGGCAGCCCGGAATATGAATCGGAACGGTTACTGGCAGAGACGACTACCCAAAGCAAAACAAAAACAGGGTTGGAAGAAAAATTACCAGTTTCAGATGAAAGTACTCGGGAAGAAAGAACGGGAACAATGCTTGCTTCTGCCGAATTGAGCTTAATAAAACCCATTGAAACGCCTGAAATTATTACCAAAGAGCAGAAGTTCCGACATTCGCTGGCTAAAAAGAACAAACCGCCAGTTCCGGAAAATTATTTCACATGGGAGCAGAAGTTGATGGACGAGAATGCCCGTCAGCTCGCCCATGCGGACAAAGAACAATCCGGATGGAAAATGGGTCTGAACGTTTCTCCGGGATATTCGTCGTATGCAGCAAAGCACGGCGAAACTTATGCCAGCAACATGACATCGGAAACCGGCGACGGAAACACAAACCTTAGCGGCGGAATTTCGGTGCAATACAAAACAGGTAAAAAAGTTCGGGTGGAAAGCGGCATTTATTATGCACAAAACGGACAAAAAACAGGTAGTTCGCCCATGTATTCAGGCTTAAGGTCTCAGGCCGATTATGTAGCTGCACCGGCAGGAAACCTGTATTTTAATACGCCCGTTAGCATGGAAAACAACCAGATGGCCATGAACAGCACTGCAGGAATAATCGAATTTGAAGGGTTACCCAAAGGTGCTGAAATTGCTGCCAACCTCGAAACTTACGGTCTCTACTCCAACTCGCTCATGACCCGGGGCGAACTTTCGCAGGTGTTCGACTTTGTAGAAATACCGCTTTACCTGCGTTATCTTCTCCTCGATAGTAAAATGGATGTGGAACTGGTGGGAGGCGTAAATGCCGGACTGGTGGTTGGCAACAATGTTTACATCGACAATGAATACGGCTTGCAAAACATTGGCAAAACCCGCGATATTTCAACGGTAAACATTTCGGGAACCATAGGCTTAGGTCTGAATTACGCACTCGGCAGAAATCTTTCGCTGGCTTTAGAGCCGCGGCTCAATTATTATCTGAATTCACTCAACCGCAACCCTGAAGTCGATTTCAGGCCTTACCGGGTAGGCATATATACCGGATTATATTACGAGTTTTAAACCATTAAATGCAGGTGCTAAGTGCAGGATGAATTTTTTTTGAACATTTTACTTTTTGGGTTAAACTTTATCTGAAATAATGTATCCAACAATCAACATCGCTTAAAAGAAACCAAAATATATGTTTTATCAGCTAAACCAAATGGCGGATTCAATTTCAATCAGATTAGCATTTCTGTATTCTTTTTTTTCTCTGGTTTTGTTTTTGGGAAACTCCGGGCAAACCAATGCACAAAATCAGGGTGAAATACTCATTGACGGAACCTACCGCGACCAGCCATTGCGGGTTTTTTTCGATTCGCTGGAAACCAAATACAACCTGAAGTTTTTTTATAAACAGGAATGGCTGGCCCCGCATTCCATCAACAAATCCTTCAGAAACACGCCACTCATTCAGGCCCTGAACAACATCTTTCTGGACAATGAACTCACTTTCCTTTTTTTTCAGGACAACGGAGTGGTCATTTATCCCGAAGTTTCGGGGAGTTTTTCCCGTTTGGATGAATCCTCCCAGTTCCTGATTATCGGCAATCCGCTCAATCTTGGCCGCTACAAAAGAGCCACCTTACGAGGACGTGTAGTCGATGGCAAAACCGATGAAACCTTGGTGGGAGCCATTATTTACCACACCGAAACCCGAAAGGGAGCAACGACCGATGAAAACGGCGAATTTGAAATGGAACTGCCCACCGGAGACCACCGGCTTCAGTTTTCATTTGTAGGCCTGCAAAGTTCAACCTGGAAGATTCGTTTAATTGAAGACGGATATGAAGAATTTCAACTGTTTGAAGAATCGCATGCCATTGAAGAAGTTACCGTAATTGGCAAGGAGGCCGATTTGCCCCGGTCGCAAATGAGCATGGTGCAAATGTCAACGGTAGAAATAAAAAAACTGCCCGCGTTAATGGGCGAAGTTGACATTTTAAAGGGAATGACCATGCTTCCCGGCGTTCAAACCGTTGGTGAACTGGCCTCGGGATTCAATGTAAGAGGCGGAAATACCGACCAGAACCTGATTCTGATAAACGGCAGTCCGGTGTTTAATTCGTCGCATCTTTTCGGTTTTCTTTCGTTAATAAATCCCGATGTGGTGGAAAATGTGCGTCTGTTCAAAGGGGGCATGCCGGCGAATTTTGGCGAGCGGGTAGCCTCGGTTATGGAAGTGGGTTTCAAAGATGGCAACACGGAACAAATCCGGTTTTACGGCGGAATCGGACTGGTCAACTCCAGGGTAACCATGGACGGGCCGCTCAGCAAAAACAAAAAACTGACCTTTGTGGCAGGCGGCAGAAGCTCCTACGCCAACTGGATTATGAAGGAAATTCCCGAACTGGATTTTGCCCGCAGTGTAACCAATTTCTACGATATTTCAGGAAAAATAACCTACAAGTTCGATAAATACAACCGGATGAGCCTGATGGGGTATGTGAGCAACGATGAATTTAACACCAGTGCTGAATCGGTTACCCAATACGGAAATATTCTGGCCAATCTGGAAGTGAATAACCAGTTAACCGAAGAGTTTTTTGGCGAATTGGATGTAGCTCACAGCCAATACAATTACCGGCTTACTGATTTTGCCCAACAAAATCCGCTGGAGTCCTATTATCTCGATAACCATCTTGCCTATTCATCGGCAGGATACACCCTGCGCTGGCATCCGAACGCTGTTCATAAAGCCATTGGTGGATTTAAAGTGATCAATTACCGTGTAAATCCGGGAAAAATATCGCCGGTTGAAGATACTACTCAAATTGTTTCGCGGGAATTGCCTGTGGAAAATTCGCTGGAAGCTGCGTTATTTACCGGAGATGAAATTGAAATCTCTTCCCGGTTTTCTGTTTCTGCCGGATTGCGGTTCAGCTTATTCAAAAACAAAACAACTACAATGGAGCCGGGCGATAATGGTAGCGGTGATTGGATGTTTTCTGATTATTATTTTCCGGGTGTTCCTGAAAAAAGAGAGGAAAATAAATTTTACGCAGGTTTAGAACCACGACTTTCTGCCAGGTATGATGCCAATGCAAATACTGTAATAAAATGGAATTACCAGCGGGTGCGCCAGTACCTGTTTCAGTTGAGCAACAGTGCGGTTGTTTCACCGGCTGAAACCTGGAAATCTGCCAGTCCTGGTTTAAAGCCGATTATCAGCGACCAGATTGCCTTTGGAGTGGAAAAAGAACCAGGGTTTAAAGGCATTGATTTTTCTTCGGAAGTTTATTTTAAATACTTGCAAAACCTGGTGGAATATAAAAACGGCGCGCAGTTAATCATGAATGAAAACATGGAAGACGATTTGATTCCGGCCAGGGGTTATTCTGTGGGAATTGAGCTGAGCCTCCGGAAAAACACAGGCCGGCTTACAGGTTCTGCCAGTTACGTGCTTTCGCGAACCAAACAAAAAACCCTGGCGAAAGCGGAAGCAGATAACTTCTGGGATGGGAAATTTTATCCTTCGTTGTACGATAAACCGCACGATTTTTCAATGGTGGGTACATACAACATCAGCCGGAGGTGGCGCTTTTCAGCTAACTTTGTTTACATTTCGGGAAGACCAGTTACCCTCCCTGAAATTAAATACAAATACGCCGGCGAAACGCTGGTGTATTATTCCGACAGAAACAAATACCGGATGCCTCCTTATCACCGGCTCGACGTTTCTATTACTTTCGATGAAAACCTGCGCCGGAAACGCATGTGGAAAGGAAGCTGGACACTTTCGGTGTACAATGCTTACGGCAGGGAAAATCCGTATTCGGTTTATTACCGGAAAGCAGGGCCGGGAGCCGAAAACGATTACAGAAAATATTCGCTTTATAAACTTTCGGTTATCGGCATTCCGGTGCCGTCGTTAACTTATAATTTTTCATTCTGATGCTGAAACTATTAAAATATCTGTGGATGCCATTGCTGTTTTTTGCGGGGTGCGAATCGATTTACGAACCCGAACTGGACAAGGTGGAAAGTGTTCTGGTAGTTGACGCCCGGCTTGATTTCGGAGAGTCAACTCATCAAATTATCTTGCAAAAATCAGCCGGGTTTAACGAACCAGATTTATTTGAACCTTATGACAATGCACTGGTACAGTTGATCGATTCACGGGGCAAAGGTTACCTGACACAACAAATCCAGCCCGGTTTATTTGAACTAAACGAATCCCTCGATTCAACCGAAAGGTACCGGCTGCATATTACTGCGGGCGGGGAAATATTTACCTCCGGATTGGAACCTGTTCCGCCGGTTCCCAAAATTTCGGCTTTCTATAGCGGTGAAGCAGAAAAATGGACTCAGCCGGGCGGTGAAACCGATGTGGAAGAATTCAGAAAAAAACTGGGTCACCAGGTTTATGTTGATATAAATAACTACAATGCACCAGGTTATTATCGCTTCGATGCCCGGAAAATTATGCAGTACCAGTTCCCATTCGATACCATCATGGATGGAGTTCTGACACAGCAATACAAATTCGGATGGAAATCCATTTATCCCGATGATATTTTTAACATTGCCGGGCCAAATGATTATGCTTCCGGCTTTAATATTTTAAAACATCCGGTTGAATTTTTCCCCTATCATTCTCAACAAAATAACCCGGGAGAAACAGATCAGGGATGGATTTACATCATGTACCAGTACAGCATCTCTCAATCAGCCAGGAAATTTTACAACGATTTGAACAGCCAGCTTGGGGCCGACGGAAAAATTTTCGATCCCATGTATGTGCAGGCCCGCAGTAATCTGCAATGTACTTCAGATCCGAAAAAAGTGGTGCTGGGAAATTTTGAAATTTTCCGCTACCGTGAACACCGTTTTTTTGTAAAACTGGATCCACGCACCGGAATTCACACCCTCCGGAGAATTAACGTTTTTCACGATATTCCCGAGTCGGGACAAAAATCATTGTATCCACCCTGGTTTTGGCAAAATTAAACAGATTGAAATTCAATATGAATGTAAAAATTCAAATACTGAGCCTGTTTCTTTCGGCGATTATTACATCAGGATTTGCCCAACCTGGTGATGCTGCAAAAAACCTTTTCCTGTTTACCGATCGCGATTTTTGTGTGTCGGGCGATACGGTCTGGTTCAAAGTTGATCTCAAAAACGGTGAAAGCAAAAGCAATGTGGTGCATGTTCAGCTAACCGATGCATACAATCACACCATTGCATCGGTAATTAAAAAATGTACCGGAAAATGGGCCGAAGGGTATATTCCTGTTCCCGATTCATTAAGTTCAGGAGTCTGTTTTTTGTCGGCTTTCCTTTACGAACACCTTTCGGTTTCCGGTTTGCAGGTCGAAAAAAAATCACTGTTTGTTTACAACCGTTTTCAGCGCGATTTGCCGGAACTGTTAATCCCGTCACAGAAAAATGAAAGGGAAGAAATAACTTTAGGGCAGCAAATTTCCATAAACCCGGATAAGAAAAATTACACCGTCAGGGAGAAAGTTACTGTGAATATCGGCCTTGACGCCATTCATCCGGAGGAAATGGCGCAGGTAGTGGTAAAAGCTTCGCAGGTGGATGAATTGGCCCGGCAGGCAGGCGGACGGTTTTTGGCCAGATCTGCTGCTTCTCGCATGGTTATCCCTCATTTTCAGGAAAAAGATGGATTCATCCTTAGCGGAAGAGTAACTAAAACCGGCTCGGATGAATCGCCCGAAAAAGCAGTGGTATTTTTATCGTTGCCCGAAAATCCCCGCTACCTCGATTACTACGTGACTGCAAACGACGGCTGTTTCTATTTTTTTCTGCAAAATGCGGTTGGCGTAGGCGAAGCCGTTCTTCAGGCTATATCAGAAGACGATACAGAACTGCAGGCAAAAATTGAAATCAGCATGCAGAAAATACAGCAGCCCATTTCCATGCAAAAACAAACGCTAGCCCAGCCGCAGATTGATTTTGTGAATGCAATGGCCGATGCAGGCTTTATCAAACGCTTGTTTCAGGACGAATACACCATACCCGGACAAGAGTTCTCCATGCCCGAAAGGTTCTCCATTCCGGCTTATGGTTATCCGCAACGCGCTGTGAACCTCGACGAGTTTTATGAACTGAATGATTTCAGGGAAATTTCAAGAGAACTGCTGGGCGGTGTAAGATTTCGCACCAGAGATGGGACAAGCACCATTCGTATGCTTAACTGGAATGAAAATGCATATTTCGACAACGAACCCTTCAGACTTGTAAACGGCATACCGGTTTTTAAAAACCGGCTGTTTGCATCTTTTGGCTCCACCGACATCGACCGCGTTGAATACACCATGGAAGACCGTCTTTTCGGTGATCTCAGGTTTCCCGGAATTCTGGCTTTGTATTTGAAAGAAACTTCTAACCGCTGGCTGATACATCAACCCAACTTCTCACTGCTTACGGTTCCTTTCCTGCAACAGCAGCATACATTTGAGTTCCAGTCGCAAACGGTTTCACAAAAAAACCTGCCCGATTTACGGTCTGTTTTTTTCTGGCAATTGATGGAAACCGGTACAGACCAAAAAATCGACTTTTCCCTTTCCGACCAGAAAGGAAAAGTGGAAATAACCGTGGAGGGTGCTACCCGCGACGGACAAATGTTTAAACATTCAGAAATAATTGAAGTGAAATGAGACCTGAAATAAAAATACTCATGGTTGTTTTGAGTTTTGCATTAACATTCACGGGCAAAGCGCAAAATTCAACTCTCGACTGGAATGCATTAGGCGAAAATTCAAACCGGATGGAGGGCAAACTAACGGGACTTACATACCGGATTCCACCGCTGGCAAACAGCACACATTTTATGCAGGACAGGTGGGTAGAGGGCAGTATCTTGCTGGAAGACGGCGATTTGTTTGAGAAAGTAAGAATTCGTTATCTCACATTTGAGGATGAACTGGTAGTCTATAACCCAAATTTAAAGCAGCTTTTCATTGTTGATAAGGAAAAAGTAAACAGTTTCACATTCAACTACACCCATGGACAGCAAACGTTTGTAAAGCTCTATTTCGATGCTTTTGTTGATGCGAGGTACCGCTATTTCGACCTGAAATACAAGGGAACAAGATGGATGGTGGCGTTTCATTACATATATGAAGAAAAAACCAGCGTTTACCGCGATGCCTACGGAAAACTGAAAGACACCCAATTAAAACCGAAAAAAACGTATTTCATGTACAGCCCGCAAGAAGAGCAATTCAGAAGGATACAAACCAAACGCCGCTGGTTTGTGAGGCTTTTTCCTGAAAACAAGCGGGAAGTACGCAGAATATTCCGTAGAAATAACCTCCGCCGGTTCGATGAGCCTCAAATGGTTCGGGCTTTTGAACTGCTGGATGAAAACGGTTTTTTTAACTGAATTTACCGGATAATTTTCCCAAAAAACACCGAATTCATAAACAGTTTGTTCGATCCCAGCCAGGTTCCGCGAAATGCCATGCTTTCGTGATAAGTAATAACTTTTCCCCTGCCAACCGGTTGCACCGAAACCACAGGGGCATTTTTCAGCCGGTCCAGGTTCTTTTCCGAAACAAATCCGCTCAAAAAGGGTTCGTTTGAAAATTTCACAGGCTCCGCATATTTTGTTTTTAACGATTCAGCCACTGCATTACCCGATTTAAACACCGGCAGTTCTTTCTGCAAATAACCGTAACAAAGCGGATGGGTAATGTCCATTTCCGATTTAAAAATGGCGCCGGCAATGGCGTTCATACTGTATTCCATTCTACGGTCGGCATAATTCAGTTGCAGCGTAGTGTCGGGTTCAATGCTTTTTTTGAACTGCGCTTTGCCAAGGTCGTTTCGCATGGCCCACGTGGCAGCACTTTTAATGGCTATCAGCGTTCCGCCATCTTCGGTCCAGCGTTTTATTTTTTCTGTTGCAGCGTTGTTTATTTCGCGGTAAGGGCCGGGAGGCAGAATCAGGGTGTTGTAACGGTTTAAGTTAATATTATTCAGGTTGTCGCTTTCTGCCAGAGTTACCGGAATTTTATATTGCTGATCGAACAGATGCCAGATTTCACCGGCATCACGGCTGCCCACACTGCCGCCAACCAGCATCAGCACTTCGGGTTTTTCCAGTGAAACAAAACTGCCGCTGCCGACATGAATTCCTTTGGTTGCAAGTCCGGTTTCCAAACCATAAAAATCGATGCCGGTTTGTTGGGCCACCGAAGTTACCAGACCGAAAATTTCCTCTTCGTCCATCTCCTGTCCGGCTGCGGGAACCAGAATGGCGCCATATGTGAATTCTTCCTCTTTCCCCTCAACAATAAAAGCAAATTCATCGGTGGCCACTTTTGTCATCAGTCCCTGGTTTTGCAAATGAAACAGGGCTTCGGGCGCTGCATATTCGTTCCATCTAAACAAATATCCCAGACTGCTTTGCCCGCCAAATACTTTTCCTTCCGGTATTTCCGGTTCGGCCGGATTTTCGGAAATCTGAACATTTCGCAGTGAAGTTACCGGGGCAAACGGCAGGTTAAACGCATAAGGGAAAGTCCAGGTGGAAACATCGTAAAAAGTGCTGTCGGCAAATTCAGTGTTTATTTCAAACATGCTCTTTATCAGCCTGTATTGGGGTTGTTTTTTGGGAACCACAAAGCTGAAACCGGGTTTGAATGTTTTGCCGCCAGATGTAAATTCCTGTTCGTTTTGATAAACCTGAATCTGGTGCTGTTTCAGCAAATCCACAAATTTCATAGTGGTTTGCCGGTTGTTTTCATCGCCAAAAATATAAGCTTTTACATCATCGTTGTCAGCCAGTTCCAGTGCTTCGCAGTAAAAATTTTTCTGAAACTGCAGCAGTTCATCCTTCATATTTAAGGCAGCCTCCAGCGTGGAAAGCGAAACGGTAAACTGGTTTTTAATGCCGAAAGCCAGCGTTTTAACCCCGTTGGAAGTTTCACGGATTCTTCCCCTGAAACCGGCCTGCTCAAATAAAATTCCCACGCTTGAATTTACATCGGGGTACGACGAACCTTTTCCGAAATAGTAATCGTCAAACTGTTCTTCCATGTAATACGGTGAACCAATTTCATCCAGGAATTCTGCATGGTATTTGGCAATTTCGTAGGTCAGCCGGTAATTTTCCTCGGGTGTCAGCGGGTTATTCCGGCTGGGAACTCCGGGTTGAAAAAAGAACGTAGAATTGGCGCCCATCTCGTGGTGGTCGGTAACAATGTTGGGTTTCCATTCGTGAAAAACAGCCACACGACCCCGGCTTTCGGGATGCACCAGCAACAGCCAGTCGCGGTTTAAATCGAACCAGTAATGGTTGGTACGTCCGCCCGGCCAAACTTCACGGAACTGGCGTGAGTCGGGACTGGTAACGTCGGTAATACTTTGGTGCATGTTGGCCCAGGTGCTGTGGCGCACAAAACCGTCAGGGTTCAGGCACGGGTCAACCAAAATAATGGTGTTTTCCAATAATCGGTCAATTTTTTCGCTTTGTGCAGCCGCCAGGTAATAAGCCGTTAGAACCGAAGAATTGGTGGCGCTCGATTCGTTTCCATGGACGCCGTAGCCCAGATTCACCACCAGCGGAACATTTTCCGAAGAAATAGTTTCTCCGGGCCGGGAATAGTTTACATGCAGTTCTTTCAGCTCATCCAGTTTGTTTTGGTTCTGTTCCGAAGTAAAAATCAGGTGCACCAACGGACGGTTTTCGTGTGAACGGGCATATTCACGGATAACTGCCCGTCCAGAAATCCGGGCAATCTCTTTTATGTAATTCAAAACCTGATTGTGTGTGAGGTGCCATTCGCCCAACTGCTGGTTGAAATATTCGTCGGGTGTTGGTATGTTATTATTGTAAGAGACATCCTCAGGCAGGAAATAACTCAAAGGTTCCTGAGCCAGTGCGTTTAAAACCAAAGAAATAACAAGGAAAATAGCGAAAGTAAGTTTTTTCATCTCGATACTAAAAAAAGTAATTGAACAGAACATTTTAAAAAAGTTTCCCGAATATTGGAAAAATATTTCTTTTCACGCAACCATCCGGCCGGCATTTGCATCTTTTCTGAAAATTAACTATGCTATGAAAAAATTGTGTCTGTTTACATTTGCTGTGCTTTTTACCTTTTCTCTATTTGCACAGAGCGAAAAAGGGTACGTTTACCTCAAAAACGGAACCATTCTGAAAGGGAAATACCAGTACACCGATGCCGGAAAATTGCGTGTTGAATCGGCCGGAAACATCTGGGTTTTCGATGCGGTTGAGATTGACAGTGTGGCCGGACGGCGTGCTGTACGGGCTGCCCAGATGGAAAACCTGCCGCAGTATTCCCGCTTTTTTTACCGTACTGAAATGGGTTTTCTGGCCGGAAATTCAAACAACAGCCAGTCGGCGCCGTTCAGTTTAACCGGTTCGGTAAACTATCTGATTACCCCGCAGGTTTCTGCCGGGGTTGGTTTTGGCGCTGAGTTTCTGAAAGAATCGTACTTGCCGGCTTTTGTGAATGCCGAATACAAAGTACGGAATTCATGGTCGTCGCCCTATTTCTTTCTAAAGGCCGGTTACCAGGTTCCCCTGGAAGATTCGCGCGAAATTTACTACGATGTACAACCGTACTGGAGCAGCAGCAGCATCTGGCCTGGTCCTCAACCGTCCCACAGCTACGGAGAACTTGACCCCAAAGGTGGAGTTCTGGTGAACCCGGGAATCGGTTATTCTCATCTGTTTTCTCCCGGCTTCGGTATGTCGCTGGCTTTTGGTTACCAGTTTCACCGGTTACACTACAAAGGTGAAAACGATTACAGACTCGACATTGACTACAATCGCCTTACAGTTAAACTGGGTTTCATTTTCAACTAAACAACAGAAATTATGAAAACAATCAGAAATATTTTTGCTTTTATCATTTTATTGGCAATTTCCAACGCCTGCATGGACGAATATACCGAAGTGTTTACCGCCAACTCGCCTGTTTACATGAGTTACGAAAATTTACGCGAAGCCGTGAAAAAATCGGCGCCGCGCGATTTGGTCAATCCGGGGAAAATTTATTTCAAGGACGGCTACATTTTTATTAATGAGTTGATGAAAGGTTTTCACATCATCGACAACCGAAATCCCGAAAATCCACAAAATATCGGGTTTGTTGAAATTCCCGGGAACGCAGACCTGGCCATAAAAAATGACATTTTGTATGCCGACAGCTTTGTCGATTTAGTAGCCATCGATATTTCAGATGTGAATAATCCGGTTGAGGTGAACCGGGTGGAAGATGTTTTTCCATACTCCACACCGCCGCCAGCCAATGAAGATTATCGCCTGGCCAAAGTGGACGAGGAAAAAGGTGTGGTTATCGACTGGGAAATTAAAAAGGTGCGACAGGAAATGGAATACCACTATTACCCGGTGTATTATGGCTTTGCGCGAATGGATATGGCCATGAGCGAGGCTTCTTTCAGCGGCGGTGCAGCACCGGCAGGCAGCACCTTTGGCATTGGCGGAAGTATGGCGCGGTTCGGGTTGTACGGCAATTACCTGTATGCGGTTGATTATTCCACTCTGTACATGTTCGATGTGAAAGACGATGAAAACCCGCACAGTATTGGCAACCAGAGTGTGGGCTGGGATGTGGAAACCATGTTTATTTACGACGGGCACATGTTTTTTGGTACCCGCTCGGGAATGCTCATTTACAGCCTCGAAGTGGCCACCGTGCCGAAATACCTCGGGCAGTTCTGGCACGTTACCAGTTGCGACCCGGTGGTAGTTGCCGACGGTTATGCGTATGTAACGCTGCGCGGCGGAAACCAGTGCGGCAGCGACGTAAACCGGTTGGATGTGCTTCAGCTTTCAGCCGATTACAAAAATACAGAGCTTTTGCAGTCGTACCCGCTTAACGGGCCTTACGGACTGGGAATCGACGGCGATATTTTGTTTGTTTGCGACGGCGATGCCGGCCTGAAGGTTTATGACGTAACCGATAAACTCCACATCGACGACCACATGATTGCCCGGTTTTCCAACATTAATACCTATGATGTGATTCCAGTAAACGGTTACCTTTTTATGATTGGCGACGACGGATTTTACCAGTACGATTACTCCAATATCAACGACATCCGCCAGGTAAGTTTTATCCCGGTGAAGAAAAACAATTAAACAATGTTTAGAACAGTCATACTATCACTACAAGTGATGGTATGACTTGATTTTTAACCAGAAAAAAAATATCTATGCGATTATTTTTGTCAATTATACTTTTATTCGTTACCGTCCATTCCATTTTTGCACAAAATGATAAAGTAAGGGTGTTTTTAAAAAACGGCTCTGCTTTTTCGGGGAAAGTTTTGGAACCGGACAGTCCGGATGTTTTTAAAATGGAATCGCGTAAAAACGTGCTGGTATTCCCCAAAACGGATATCGATACGATTTTATACCGAAATACAGCAAATAAACAGACACTGGTGGAGGTTCCCTGGTTTTTTAAAGTTGATGGCGGCTTGCTTCCGGGGAATTCTGAAAATGAAGAAAGCGCCCCTCAGTTTTTCCATGGTTCATTTAATTACGGGTTTACCGGTAATTTATTTGCCGGTGGCGGAACCGGCGTGGAATACTATATGGAACAGACCTTTATACCGGCTTTTGCCAATTTTGAATTTAAATTCAGGCAAACCCGGTTTTCGCCACACCTTTTTCTGAAAGCCGGCTATCTTTTTCCCGGCGAAGTACAGCAGCCTTCCGATTTGTATAGCAACAGCGACTCGCGAAATCTGCCGCCCAAATACCTGAAAGCCAGCGGCGGAGTGTTGCTGAATCCAGGTTTTGGATTTACCTCCATGCTTGGGCCAAACCTCGGGTTCAGTATTGCAGCCGGTTACCGGCATCACGTATTAAATTATTCAGGAAAAGACAAATATGAGTTGGAGCAACGCTACAACCGAATAAGTTTATCCCTCGGTTTAATTTTTAAATAATGTAGGTATGAAACTAAAAAGTATAAAATGGTTCGGAATCTTCCTGATGGTTATTTTCATTTCAGGATGCAAAGATGTTATTTACGAAAACGACCTGCGCAATGTGCCGGTTTACATGACTTATAATGAGTTGCGTTCGGCTGTAAAACAACAAACGCCACGCAGCCTGGTCAACCCGGGTAAAATCTATTTTAAAGACGGATTTATTTTTATTAATGAAGAACTGAAAGGTATCCACATAATTGATAACCGCGATCCCCATAACCCGGTGAATGCAGCTTTTATTGAAATTCCGGGCAATATTGACATGGCCATTAAAAACGATGTGTTGTATGCCGACAGTTACATCGATCTGGTGGCCATCGACATTTCCGATATGGCCAATCCGCAGGAAGTGGATCGTATTCCCGAAGTTTTTCCTTATACCCTTCCTGAAGCTACCAACCCCAACCTGCTGATGGCAGAAGTGGATGAAAAAAAAGGCGTGGTGGTTGACTGGGAAATTGATTATGCCCGGTTGCAGGTAGAGCGAAAAAATTACCCCATTTACCGCAGCGGCTGGTACGGAGAAAGGATGTATATGGATGCCGCCTATTCTAATTTTACCTCCGCCTCCTCAACCTCGCAAAGTATTGGCGGATACACCAGCAGCACACAGGGAAATTCGTTTGGGATTGGCGGTTCCATGGCCCGGTTCGGACTGAACGGCGATTATTTATATACCGTCGATTCGGAGGAGTTTCATATTTTCAACGTGGAAAACAGCGAAAAACCTGTGTTGGCCAGTGAAAAGGAAGCCGGGCTCGACATTGAAACCATGTTCATTCACGACGGCCACATGTTTTTGGGAACCATGACCGGAATGTTGGTTTTCTCACTGGCCGCACCCGAAAATCCGGTTCAGATTAACAGTTACAGTCATGTGCGCAGTTGCGACCCGGTGGTGGTGCAAAACCACATTGCTTATGTAACGCTGAGGGGTGGAAATGAGTGTGGCCGGACCGTCAGCAAGCTGGACATACTTCAGCTAAGTACCGACTATAAAAATTCCATTTTGCTTCATTCCTACACCATGAAGGAACCTTACGGACTGGGAATTGATGACGAAATTCTTTTTGTGTGCGACGGGAAAGACGGCCTGCTGGTTTACGATGCCACCGATCTGGCGCAAATCGGAAACCGGAAAATTGCCCAATTCGCCGAAATTGATGCATTTGACGTTATTCCGTTTAACGATTTCCTGTTTATGATTGGCAAAGACGGCTTTTACCAGTACGACTATTCCAATTTACAGGATATTCAGCAGGTAAGTCACATTCCCGTTCAGGAATACAATTAAACAATGTTCAGTTTATCATTGTCCCAGTTTTGGGGATTGTTGATAATGTATTGTCTGGCCCTGGCCAAATGATCTTCATTATGTATGATTCGATCGTGGAACCGGGACTGCCAGGTAAATTCGGTTAAGATTTTTCTTGCTTCAAATGTTACGCGACCTTTGTACCAACGAATAATCCGGGATAAATTATCATGTAACATCGGGTTTTTATTTCCTGTTATTCCACCCCGGTTTTTGGTTATTGAATTCCCGGTGGGTGGGGCATTGGAAATATTATCGTGAAATATTGGTACGTCCGTGGTTGGGTTGTTGATTAATGGTACGTCCGTGGTTCGGGCGACCGTAGAGACGCGATTAATCGCGTCTCTACCATCCCCCGTATCGCGGTTCCTGCCATCCCCTGCACCGCCGGCGTACAAATCATTACGATCTGTATTTTGTTTGAAATTGTTTTTGTTTATCCGAATGATGCCATGAATATGATTGGGCATAACAATGTATTCATCCAATCCTGCATAATCAAATTGATGCGGGATTTCTTTCCATAACTGACAGGCAATTGTCCCGACCGGCGTATAATTCATTGCACCGTTAGATATTTCACCAAAAAAACATTTTCTTTCCCCGGTGCAGATGGTCACGAAATAAAAGGCGTCCCAACCGTAATCCCACCCTTTTAAACGTGCAGATTCAATGCGGTATGTATTCCTGAATTTATCCATTCCTTTTGGTTTGCTCTTCAAACCGGGTAACCAGTCCTAAAATAAATAAGGTCTGGCTTTTATGGGTGTTCTGCCCGGTTAATAAGGTTTGGGAGAAGAAAAATAAGGTTTTTCCCAAATTATTTCAATTTAAATATACATTCTTGGTTCGCATATGTTCTTCATTTTCATAAAATTCAATCTTAATCGGAAAGGGAGACGGCTCGCCAAAATCGTTCAATCTCATTTCAAAATCCAAATTGCCGGTGCGTGTTGAAGTAAAAACCCGCGAAGTATCCGCCATATTCCATTCGCCAACCAACCACCCGGTATCTTGCTGATTTCCGGGAAACATCCAGTTTCTGCCCCTGATTTCCACCTTCAGACTTTTACCGGCAGGCAGAATAGCCCTCATGGAATAGGTTCCGTTGGTATAATCTGTTTTTTCCGGGTCGAGCAGGTTCAGGCCATACTTTCCGGTGGGTGGATACTCAATAAAAGCAGTAAATTCAAAATCGGTGTTCTCAATAAACTGGTTTACATACTTTTCAAAATCGGGTACACTGGCAGTCAGTCCCAGGGTTTCGTATTTCAATGCAAGGTTTTGCCTGATTTTCGCCAGATCGATTAACCGCGCATTATTTATCAGCGTTGTGCCAAGTTGAGCGCTGTTTAAAACACCGTCTTCGCGAATATCGGTACTGATGTTTGCCAGCAGTTCCGACAATTCGGAAACCGGCAGGTAGCCCTGAAGAATAACCGAAGCGGCAAGCAAGGCAGCGTTTCCGTCGCCGGGTTTCGAAATGTCGAGCAGTTCAGAATCGGTAATGCCTTCATTCCCAATTTCGAAAATGGAAAGAATCTCCGACTGAGCCTGTTGTTTTGCCTCTTTAAAGTTCATGCCGACCGAAACAAGATACTGCACCCGGTTTTTTTCCAGATTGGAAAATACATTTACATTGATGTCGCTGGTTACTGTAACATCAGCCAGAGCAAAAAGGGTTAACTGTGCCGGCGAATTTTCGTTGGCTACCTCGTTAAAATAAAATCCATTGGCTTTCAGTTCAACAAACGGCGAAGTCAGTTCAATGTTTTGGATATCAAACGTGCCTTTGTTGTCCATAATCTGGGAAGAAAACATTTTCCCGGTCGGTGTCAGTTCATCTGTTAATTCGGCAACAGAAATATCGGTGCCGTTTATAAACGGTCCTTTCTGCACAAAACCGGAAACATCTGTCCGGGTCACTTCATCAGGCATGGGATCTTTTTCGCAGGAAACAAGCAGGAAAAGGGAAAAAACGATTTGTAAGGTTACGAACTTTTTCATGGCTTTAAAATTTAAAAATTCTGATTTTCATTCAAATTTATTAAAGTTTACCCGAAAAAACAATAAAAAAAGCGTTTTTCTTGAAGGTAAAAACCTTAATCCAAATTACTTAAAGTTTGTCTAAAAAGAAAAATAAGGTTTTTAGCAAGGATTAATATCTTAGTGTGTTTTTTGCTGATTTTATTAAACCTGCGTATCAACCCTTGGCTGGGGACGAACGCACTGCAGCGACAGGCTGCATATTGAAAGGACAAAGAACAAACTTTGAAACTTGAACCCGGAACTTTGAACTTTAAACTTCTTCCCGTTGTCCACCAGCAACTAAAAGTGTAATTTTGCGTTTTCTTAAAAAACAGAAAGAGATGATTAGAAAAAAGAGTTGGGGAATTGTTTTATCCATTATAGTTATTTTGAATATTGGAATTGTGGCGTTGTTAATAACCGGGTCAACTGTTGACGCTGATCCCGAGGTGGTAACTCTGGAAGCGCCTGCCGCTTTTAAGGCGGTTGAAATACCTGATTCGGTGCTTTTTGCCGGCGAACCGGTTCCGCTTTGGCGGTTCGATGTGCGTGAAGCGCTCGACCGCGAGCTGCTGGTGAATTCCTATTTTCATTCGCAAACCATCCGCTACATTAAACTGGCGCCACGCTATTTTTCCATTATTGAACCTATTTTGCAAGAAAAAGGAGTGCCCAACGATTTTAAATACCTGGCTGTGGCCGAAAGCGGATTTAATCCGCGTGCTGTTTCACCGGCCCGTGCTGTGGGTTTGTGGCAATTTTTACAAGGCACCGCACGCGATTACCGGCTTGAAGTTAACAGCGAAGTGGATGAACGTTACCATGTGGAAAAATCGACGTATGCTGCCTGCGATTATTTGCTCGATTCGTATGAAAGATACGGTTCGTGGGCAACCGTAGCAGCGGCTTTCAACGCCGGAAATGCAGGAGTTCAGCGCCAGGTTCAGCGGCAAAAAGTAGCGTCATACTACGACCTGCTGTTTGGAGAAGAAACCAGCCGGTATGTGTTCCGAATTATTGCGCTGAAACTGATAATGGAAAACCCCGAAAAATACAATCTGTTCGTTGCTGAAGAGGAAAAATACCCGGTTGTTCAAACCCGCGTAGTGGAAATAACAGGAAAAGTAGCTGATTTTGCCGATTTTGCGCTGGAACATGGAATCAATTACAAATTGCTCAAAGATTTTAATCCGTGGTTGCGTGATAATTTTTTGACCAATTCAAGTGGGAAAAAATACACTGTAAAAATTCCGATGATTGAATATCCGGAACAAAGTTAACCCGGAAGGCAAAAATTTAAACGGAAAAGGAAAGATGCAGGAGTCAAAAAATGCGGATGAACTCATTCTGGATGAGGAGTTGGATTCCGAAGAAAAGATAGTGGTTCACGGGGCGCGGGTGCACAACCTGCGCAACATTGATGTGGTGATTCCACGCAACAAACTCACCGTAATTACCGGGTTAAGCGGCAGTGGCAAATCGTCGCTGGCATTCGACACCATTTATGCCGAGGGGCAGCGGCGTTACATTGAAACCTTTTCGGCCTATGCGCGCTCTTTTTTGGGAAACCTGGAACGGCCCGATGTGGATAAAATCACCGGGCTAAGTCCGGTTATTTCCATCGAACAAAAGGTAACCACACGCAACCCGCGTTCAACGGTGGGAACGGTTACCGAAATTTACGACTTCCTCCGTTTGCTGTATGCCCGTGCAGGCGAAGCGTTTTCTTACAATACCGGCGAAAAAATGGTGAAATACACCGAAGAGAAAATTTTGCAGTTGATAAAAACCGACTTTGCCGGAAAACGCATTCATATTCTGGCGCCGGTGATAAAAGGACGAAAAGGCCACTACCGTGAGCTTTTTGAACAAATCCGCCGCAAGGGGTTTATCCAGGCCAGGGTGGATGGCGAAATCGTTGAAATAAAACACAATCACCGGGTTGACCGGTACAAAAACCACTTCATCGAAATTGTTATCGATAAACTTGTGGTGGATGAAGCCGGCAGCAAGCGTCTGAAAAATAGTGTGCAAACAGCCATAAAACACGGTCATGGAATTTTGATGATTCTTGACCACGAAACAAATCAGGCCAAATATTACAGCCGGTTGCTGATGTGCCCCACCACCGGAATTTCCTACAGCGAACCGGCACCTCATAATTTTTCCTTTAACTCGCCGCAGGGGGCCTGCCCAAAATGTAATGGTCTGGGAAGGGTTACCGAAATAGACATCGATAAAATTGTTCCCGACAAATCCAAAAGTATAGGCAAAGGGGGAATTGCGCCGCTGGGATCTTACCGCAACTCTTTAATTTTCTGGCAGATTGAAGCCCTGGGCGAAAAATTTGGGTTCACGCTGAAAACTCCAATTAAAAGCATTCCCGAGGATGGACTGGATGCTGTTTTATTCGGCACAAACGAACGGATTCAGTTGAAGAACACACCTCTTGGTACCAGCATGAATTACATGATGAGCTACGACGGGGTGGTTAAATACATCGACAGTCAGCGCGAGGACAACCCTGCCAAAAGGGCGCAGAAATGGGCCAACCAATTTGTGAAGACAGCGGTTTGTCCGTCATGCGAAGGGCAGCGCCTGAAAAAGGAATCGCTGCATTTTAAGATTGACGGGAAAAACATTTCGGAACTGGCCCAACTCGATTTGAATGAACTGGGCGAATGGTTTACCGGCCTTGAAGAACGAATGACCGAACGGCAGCGGTTAATCGGAATTGAGGTAATCAAGGAAATTCGAGATCGGTTGGGATTTATGCTGGGCGTTGGTCTTGAATACCTGGCACTCGATCGCACGGCACAAAGTCTTTCGGGGGGTGAATCGCAACGCATCAGGCTGGCTACACAAATTGGTTCTCAACTAGTTAATGTGTTGTACATTCTCGATGAACCCAGCATTGGCCTGCACCACCGCGACAACCTGAAACTGATTCACGCACTGGAGCAACTGCGCGACAGCGGAAATTCGGTGATTGTGGTGGAGCACGATAAGGATACCATGCTTCATGCCGACTGGCTCATCGATATGGGTCCGTTTGCCGGGCGGCACGGAGGCGAAGTGGTTGCCATTGGCCCTCCGGTAGAGGTATTAAAAGCAAAAACACTTACTTCTGACTATCTGAATAACCGCAGAAAGATTGAAATTCCAACCGAACGAAGAGAAGGTTCGGGGAATTCCCTGAAGGTAAAAGGTTGTACAGGCAACAACCTTAAAAATGTAACCCTCGAAATTCCGCTGGGCACTTTTATTTGTGTTACCGGTGTTTCCGGCAGCGGCAAATCAACCCTTATAAACGCCACATTGCAACCCATTTTAAGCCAGCATTTTTACAACTCGGTGGAAGACCCGCTGCCTTATAAATCGGTGGAAGGCCTGGAACTTGTAGATAAAGTTATCCGGGTGGACCAGTCGCCCATTGGCCGCACACCCCGATCGAATCCGGTAACCTATACCGGTGTTTTTTCCGACATCCGCAACCTGTTTACACAACTTCCAGAGGCAAAAATCAGGGGATACAAACCGGGCCGGTTTTCCTTCAACGTCAAGGGCGGACGATGTGAAGAGTGCCAGGGCGGCGGCATGAAACTCATCGAAATGAATTTTCTGCCCGATGTGTATGTGCATTGCGACAAATGCAATGGCAAACGCTACAACCGCGAAACGCTGGAAGTGCGTTACAAGGGAAAATCCATCAGCGATGTGCTGGCAATGACCATCAACCAGGGAGTGGAGTTTTTTGAAAACATCCCCTCCATTGTTACCAAACTAAAAACGTTGCAGGAAGTCGGTTTGGGCTACATCACGCTGGGCCAATCGTCCACAACTCTTTCCGGAGGCGAATCGCAGAGGGTGAAACTGGCTACCGAACTGGCCAAACGCGATACCGGGAAAACACTGTACATTTTGGATGAACCGACAACAGGCCTGCATTTCGAAGACATCCGGGTTTTGCTGGATGTGCTGAACAAGTTGGTTGACCGCGGCAATACTGTGATTGTTATCGAACACAACATGGACGTGATAAAAGTGGCCGACCACATCATCGACCTCGGACCGGAAGGCGGGAAAAACGGCGGGAAAATTCTTTGTGCCGGTACACCCGAAAAAATTGCCGGGGTGAAAAAGTCCTATACAGCACAGTTTTTAAAAGAAGAATTAAGTTACGCCTGAAAAAGGGAAAGCACTAATCATTCTGAACGCAACGTACCGAAAAACCATAGTTTCTAAAAAAACCAATGATAAAACAGGTACAACCAATATGCTTTTTAAAGAAATCAGGAGTTAAAGAGGAAAAAAAGAGAAAAGGGCGGCTCAACAGCCACCCTTTATTAATGTTAACCCCCAAACACACAAGCAATACAGGACGTATTGCATTACAAATGTAAAACTAATATTAAACTTTGCAAAATTTTTGAAGATTTTATTTCTGTTTTTTTGAATTTTCTGAAAGATATTTATCAAAAAAACTGATAACCAGGAATTTGAAAACTGAATGAATTATTTGTTGGTTTTGAAATCTTCCAGCAGGCCTTCATAAAGCCAGTTGGCCAGTGCCTGCCGGTTGCTGGGAATGATAAACCGTTGCTGATCGCGGGTATGGTTAATATTTCCCAGTTCGATATAAATAGCAACCGGACGTGTATTTCGCACCACATAAAGGTTGCGGTCTGAAACCGTTCCATGATACCCTCTACCAGGCTGGTGCTGGTCGTATTTTCGCTGGAAAGTTTTCTGTAAAATTTCAGCAGCCCTTTTTCCCTTGCTGCTGCCTTTTGCATGGTAGAAAAACACATCGATGTTTTCGCCCCTGCTTCGGGAATCGATATGAATGGCAATCATTCGCTGAAAACTCCCCCTGTGTTTGCCATACAAACTGTTAACCGCATCGGTTCGCTGTCTGAGCCGCCTGTTTTGGTTCAGCGGAATGGGCAGGTTGGGGTAGCAAACCTCGTCTTTGTCGGGTCTAAGATAGCTGTCGTCCCTTATTCCATCGTTCGGATCGCGCGTAATCATATAAACGGTTGCCCCGTGCTGGATAAGGTTTCGTGCCAGCCGCAGCGTTATGTCGTAAGCGTATTCATCTTCGCACAACTGCCAGTCACCATACCTTCCTACAGCGCCGGGGTCTGGTCCTCCATGCCCTGCCACCAAATGGAAAACAGCACCTTTTAATTGCCCGTCAATAATATCAACATCGGCATATTTTTCCCCAAAAATTTCAAACCGCCGGGTAACAGTAGCAGCCGGGTTACCGGAAGAATCGGGTTCAGCCTTGCCAGGAAGTTTATATTTTCTTCCTTCATACAATGTATTATTTGGTCCCAGCCTGTCCCTGTTTAGTTCAATAAATTCCTCCATGTATTGTGCAGCAGGAAGTCCGTTGCGGGTGAGTATCCGGTATATCCCCTCACCTCTTTGGGCTGTAGCTTCTGTGTACTGGGCCTGCAAAATACCAGGCAGGAGAACTCCAGCCAAAAAAAATGTTAAAAAAATGACGGTATATTTTTTTATATGTAGTTTTGGCCAAAACATATTTTACTTTTTTTCTGTTTCAATTTTATGAACAACAAACATGAGGCTAAAATAAGTGTAAGTTTTTATAACTTCTTTCCAAAAATGCAACGATCTATCACCTACCCATTGTTAATAACTTGGTTTCTTCTTCTTGGAAGTTGTAAAACTTACTATGTTCATTCAAACATAGAGAACAGAAACCTGATAGTATCTGACTCCCTTATTCCGGCTGACAGTCAGCTTATTAAAATGTACATGCCCTATAAACTGGAGCTGGAAAAAGACATGAACCGGATTATTTCTGTCACTGCCGAAGAAATGATAAAAAATAAACCGGAAAGTAACCTGACCAATTTCCTGGCCGACTTACTTCTGGAAGAAGGAAAAAGAATATCAGCAGATTTGAACCGGCATTTTGAACCCGACATTTCCTTTTATAACTATGGCGGCATCCGAACTTTTCTGCCAAAGGGAGAAATAACCGTCGGAAAAGTCTTTGAACTGATGCCGTTTGAAAATGAGCTGGTTTTTCTGAAGCTCACCGGAAAACAGGTACAGGAATTCTTAAACCAAATTGCAGAAAAGGGAGGCGACAGTGTGGGAGGTATTCGATTTATCATCTCACAGAATCGGGCTCAAAATGTGGAAGTTGGGGGTGAATTGCTGCGGGAAGAAAATGATTACTGGCTGGCAACAAACGATTATGTTGCTGCCGGCGGCGACGGGCTGGAAGTGCTCACCCAACGAAGCGAGTTGATTGCCAGCGACCTAAAAATAAGGGATGTGATTATTGCGCATCTGGAGAAAAAGCATGAAAATGGTGAACCCATTTTTGTGAAACCAGACGGGAGGATTACCAATGAATAGAAGAATTTTCCTAAAAAATATGGGAACTGTGGCTACAGGTGTTGCACTAGGGGCAATGCCCCATGACTTGCTGGCAGCCGACGATTTTTTAATGGTTACCATTTTACACACAAACGATTTGCATACCCATATCGAACCATTTGATGACTCAAACCCCCGGCATGCCGGAAGAGGCGGGCTGGCCAGAATTTCGGGGCTGGCCGGAAAAATCCGCGATAAAAACCCGAATACTCTGCTTTTCGATGCAGGCGATATGTTTCAGGGAACGCCTTACTTTAATTACTACAAAGGCGAACTGATGCTGGATCTGATGACTGCCGCCGGCTACGACGCCGCAACCATTGGAAACCACGAATTTGACAATGGACTTCAGGGGTTGCTCGACCCGCTTCCCAAAGCCGGTTTTCCTTTTATCAACTCCAATTACGATTTCTCCGACACCATTTTGGCAGGAAAATTTCCGCGATGGAAGATTTTTAGAAAATCGGGAATAAAAATTGGCGTTTACGGATTGGGAATTGAATTGCAGGGATTGGTGAGCCAATCTCATTTTGGTAACACCGTTTATCTCGACCCGGTAAAAACAGCCACCGAAATGGAGGTTTTCCTGAAAAAAGAAAAAAAATGCGATTTGGTCATCTGTTTGTCGCACCTCGGCCTGCGCTACCGCGATGAAAAAATAAGCGACACCCTTCTTGCTGCTGAAACCTCGTTCACCGACCTGATTATCGGCGGCCATACCCATTCGTTTCTGGAAGAACCCCTTACCTTGAAAAATAAAAAAGGCGAACCGATAATTGTTAATCAGGCCTGGTGGGGTGGTTTAATGGTAGGGCAGGTTGATTTTGTTTTTGAACGCTTGCGAAACCGAAAAGAAACCGCTTTTGCCTATAACCATTTGTAACATGTTGCGAATTCACCGGTTTATACTATCTGTTTCATCAGGTATTTTGCTTAGCATTGCCTGGCTGGGATTTCCGGGGTGGATGCTCTTTTTTTCCCTTTTGCCCCTGTTGTATCTCGATCAGTTTTTTGTTGAAAGAAAACAAACATTCCGGAGTGTTTCATTTTGGGGACATGCACTTCTGTCATTTTTCATCTGGAATGCCATTACAACCTGGTGGATTGCCTATGCCACTTTTGCAGGAGCCGTTTTGGCCATTGCAGCCAATTCGTTTCTGATGTCGCTGGTATGGTGGCTGGGACACTTTGCCCGTCGCCGTTTCCATTCCAGTTTGGGGTACCTGGCCCTGGCCGTTTTCTGGATTTCTTTTGAGTATTTTCATTTTCACTGGGATATTGAATGGCCCTGGCTGAACCTGGGAAACGGATTTGCCAACAATGTAAAAATGATACAATGGTATGAATTTACCGGTGTTTTGGGCGGAACGCTCTGGGTGCTTGCGATGAATTTTATTCTTTTCAGTATTTTAATGAAGCTGCACAAAAAGAATTCGCCCAAAACCATGCTTTACCCTTCAACTGCCTTATTCCTGCTAATTATTGTTCCCGTTGCCTGGTCTGTTTTCACTTATTATTCCTATACCGAAAAAGAACAGCCGTTGCAGGTGGTTATCGTTCAGCCCAATATAGATCCGTACAACGAAGACTATGATATTCAGGCTGAAAGCCAAAAACTACAGAAATTCATTCAGCTTGCCGACTCGAATACAGACGGGCAAACCAACCTGGTGATTGGCCCCGAAACCATTTTTGAACGCTATCGCGACTGGAACACCGACCGGCTTTCAACCAATTTTTTATTCCGGCAGTTAACCGACTGGATGTGGAATTACCCAAACACTGAAGTGATTTTTGGCGCTTCAACCAGCAAAATTTACCCCGATGCTGAAAATGCTACGTCCACTTCCCGGTTTTCGAACAATGTTCATTACGACGTTTTCAACTCAGCCATTTTTATCGATCGGAATGGCACCGGAGAGGTTTATCACAAATCCATTTTGGTTAGCGGTGTGGAAAAAATGCCTTTCAGAAAGTATTTGGGATTTCTCAACGATTTGGTATTCGACCTGGGTGGAACCACGGGTAGCCTCGGAAAGCAGGACGAACCATCGAATTTTATATTACAGAATGGCATAAAAGTGGCCCCGGTAATTTGTTACGAATCGGTTTTTGGAGGGTACCTCACCCAATTTGTCCGCAAAGGAGCCAGTCTGATTGTAGTAATCACCAACGACGGCTGGTGGCAAAATACGCCGGGCTACAAACAGCATCTTTCCTTCTCACGCCTGCGGGCTATTGAAACCCGGCGCAGTGTGGCGCGTTCGGCCAATACAGGAATTTCCTGCTTCATCAACCAGCGGGGCGATATTCTCCAACCCACTGCCTGGTGGGAAGAAGCTTCCATAAAAGACACCGTAAACCTGAATGATGAAGTAACTTTCTACGTGAAGCACGGCGATTACATTGCCCGTGTGTCTGTTTTCATGTCGGTACTTTTGTTGCTGTTTCTGGTGGTTAAAAGGTTCATAAAAGAATAAAAAAAATCCGCACCAATTCCGTTTGCGTAAAACCCCTGATTAACAGGATTTGAGCGCCCGGTCGGTCAAACGTCCACTGGTCTTTCGACTCATCCCGATAGCTATCGGGACTACGAGGCCTGTTTTTGCAACCGTTGAGCTAACTCGGTTTAATAAGTTCTGTTGAGTTTACCAACTGCTGAATCGATGCGGATAGTATCTTTTCTTATTCAATGAACTCGCTTTGTACAGTCCAAATTTAACTGGAAAGGTTGGATTTTGCAAATATTTTCGTCAGTTTAGTTTCAATCCAAAAATAATATCTTGTAAATGAATGAATTACTCATTACACACCACAAAGGAAACGGGCGGTATTTTTCGCTCCGGCATACTTCTCTGCACTAAAACTGCATTTTCCTGCTAATTTTAAGGTAAAAACAGCAACCATGTTCATCAAAAATTGTATTTTTCGTGTCGTCCGGGTTTTCACATACACTTGCCTTAACAAAAAGAATTATTTCTGACCTTGACAGGAACTGACTGGAAGATGAAAGCAGGTGCATTCAGAGAAACCCGGATTTCAGAGCAACTTTCGAAAACACAAAAAGAAGGAAAAACGAAGAAATAAATTAGAATATTTCTAAATTGAAGTTTACAGCTTTAATGAACTCCGAAAACTGAATTTTGACATGTCTGTATTAAAACAATTATATAAATTTGCAAACTCGAAACAGCAAAAACCAGTTGTTACGGAAACAGTAATAAGACATAAGGCACTTGTTAAAAAGGTAAATGGCGACACAATGACCGTAACCATTACCAATCAGTCGGCATGTGCTGCATGTCATGCCAAAGGAGTATGCACAGTTGCCGACTTTCAGGAAAAAGAAATTGAGCTTACACAAATACAAAGCAATTACGAACCGGGGCAGCAGGTTACAGTTCTTTTTCGCGAATCGGCCGGGTTTACTGCCCTGTTTTACGGATACATACTGCCATTTTTACTTGTACTTTTCACGCTCATAGTTATTTTCTCGGTAACAAACAATGAACTTTTATCAGGTTTGCTTGCCCTTGCTGTTTTAATTCCATACTATACAACATTATATTTTTTTCGTCATAATTTAAAAAAAGTTTTCAAATTCGAAGTGGAAGAAATCAGTTAGTATATGAGTATCACAATCGTATATACAATAGCTACGCTAAGTGTAATTGGCACCTCTGCCGCGGTAATTCTCTATTTTGTAGCACAAAAGTTCAAAGTATATGAGGATCCGCGAATCAACGAAGTGGAGGAAAACCTGCCGGCCGCCAACTGCGGGGGTTGTGGATATGCCGGTTGCCGGGCGTTTGCCGAAGCCTGCGTTAAAGCAAGCGACCTCGGCGATCTTTATTGCCCTGTTGGAGGCAATGAAACCATGAACAAAGTGGCAGAAATACTGGGCCTTGAAGCGGTAAAAAAAGATGCACGGGTTGCTTATATCCGCTGCAACGGCACCTGCGAGCACCGGCCCAAAACCAATATTTTCGACGGCGCCACTACGTGTGCCATTGCATCATCGGTTTACAGTGGCGAAACCGATTGCCAGTGGGGCTGTCTGGGTTATGGCGACTGTTTCGATGCCTGTGATTTCGACGCCATTGAACTTCGGGCCGACCTGGGAGTACCCCGAATTACAGACGACATGTGCGTAGCTTGCGGCGCCTGTGTTGATGCCTGTCCCAAAGACCTGATTGAACTGCGGAAAAAATTCCCGAAGAACCGCAAGGTGGTTGTGGCCTGCCGAAACAAAGACAAAGGCGGAGTGGCACGGAAAGCATGCAGCGTTGCCTGTATCGGTTGCGGAAAATGCGAAAAGGAATGTAAATTCGATGCCATTACCATTGAAAACAACCTGGCTTTCATCGATTCCGACAAATGCAAACTTTGCCGCAAATGCGTACCTGTTTGCCCCACAAACGCCATCATTGAAGAAAATTTCCCGCCGCGGAAAATAAAACAGGAAGAAAAAGAAGAGTGTAGTACTGCTAAATAAATGAGAATGTTAAAAACGTTCAAAACAGGCGGAGTTCATCCGCCCGAAAATAAATTATCGGCAACATCGCCCATCGAAGTGTTGTCGCTTCCTGACACGGTGTTTATACCCGTTGCACAACACATTGGGGCACCCGCCATTCCTGTGGTGCAACGTGGAGATCAGGTGAAAGTAGGGCAGGTAATTGCAAAAAGCAGCAGCTTTGTTTCCACCAATATCCATTCCTCGGTTTCAGGAAAAGTAAAAAAGGTGGATTTCCAGGCCGACAGTTCAGGTTATCCGAAACAGGGAATTTTCATCGATGTGAAAGACGACGAATGGCTGGAAGAGATTGATCGCTCGGAAGAACTGAAAAAGGATTTCGACCTGGATGGGCCCGAAATCGTAAAAAAAATTCAGGAAGCAGGAATTGTCGGAGAAGGAGGCGCAACCTTTCCCACCCATGTGAAACTGGTGCCCCCAAAAGGAATGAAAGCCGACATACTGATTATCAACGGAGTTGAATGTGAACCTTATCTGACTTCCGACCACCGTCTGATGCTGGAAAAAGCCGACGAAATTCTGGTGGGTACCCGATTGCTGATGAAGGCGCTGAATGTGAATAAAGCAGTAATTGGCATTGAAAACAACAAGCCCGATGCCATTCAATTGCTCTCTGATAAAGTAAAAAATGACCCCGGTATTGAAGTGGCCGGCCTTAAGGTGAAATACCCGCAGGGAGGTGAAAAACAACTGATTAAAGCCCTTACCGGCAGGGAAGTTCCATCGGGTGGACTGCCGGTTGCCATAGGTGCAGTTGTTAGCAATGTAGGAACAGCTTTTGCCGTTTATGAAGCCGTTCAGAAAAACAAACCCCTGTTTGAACGGGTAGTATCCATAACCGGAAAAGGTATTGAAAAACCTTCCAATTTCCGGGTTCGCATTGGAACACCAACTTCGGCCCTGATTGAAGCCGCTGGCGGTTTACCGGAAGATACAGGAAAGATCATCAGTGGAGGACCCATGATGGGACGGGCGATTGCCTCGCTGGAAGTACCGGTAACCAAAGGGACCTCAGGCATTCTTCTGATGACTCAAAATGAATCGAAACGTGACGAGGTAATTTCCTGCATCAGGTGTTCGCGATGCGTTTCGGCCTGCCCAATGGGATTGGAACCTTACCTGCTGATGACATTGGCTGAAAAGCAGATTTTCGACCGGGCCGAAGATGAAAAAATTATGGATTGTATGGAATGTGGTTCCTGCAGTTACACGTGTCCGTCGAACCGGCCGTTGCTCGACTACATTCGCTTTGGAAAAGGAAAAGTTGGACAAATCATCCGTTCACGAAAAAAATAATTTAATTTTAATACCGGATGCAGCAATTAAGCAGCTTAACTGACTGAAAATTTAAACTTTAAACTCGAAACTTTAAACTGATAATGAGCAATTTACTAACGGTTTCACCATCACCCCACGTACATTCCGCCGATTCTGCGCGAAAGATAATGTACCGGGTGGTTATTGCCATGATTCCGGCGCTTTTATGGTCGGTGTTTGTATTTGGGCTCGATGCGCTCAGGGTAACGCTTATTGCTGTTGCAGCCTGCATCGCATTCGAATACCTTATTCAAAAATACCTGATGAAGGTAAAACCTACGGTAACCGATGGGTCGGCACTGGTAACAGGCATTCTGCTTGCCTTTAACGTACCGGCCGGCCTCCCCTGGTGGATAATTGTTATCGGTGCACTGGCAGCCATGGGAATTGGAAAACTATCGTTTGGCGGACTGGGAAACAACATTTTCAATCCGGCGCTGGTTGGCAGGGTATTTCTTTTAATCTCATTTCCGGTACAGATGACTGCATGGCCCGTAACCCGTCATGCTGAAGTGGATGCCGTTACTTCGGCCACACCACTGGGATTGATAAAAGAGGCGCTGATGAGCGGAACATCTGTCTCGCAGGTTACTGATCAATTGCCAGCCGCCACCGACCTTCTGCTTGGGACAATCAGCGGCTCGCTGGGCGAAATTTCAGCTTTGATGCTCATCATCGGCGGCCTCTACATGTTAGTCAGAAAAGTAATTACCTGGCATATTCCTGTGTCAGTCATTGGATCGGTCGCAATTATTGCAGCCGCTTTCTGGCTGGCCGACCCGCAAAGCTATATCCATCCTGTTTATCATATACTGACGGGTGGGTTAATGCTTGGCGCCATTTTTATGGCAACTGATATGGTTACCTCACCCATGACATCCAAAGGCCAGATAATTTACGGAGTAGGAATCGGGGTAATTACCATCAGCATCAGGCTGTTTGGTGCCTATCCCGAGGGAATTTCATTTGCCATTCTGATTATGAATGCGTTTACCCCGCTCATTAATACCTATGTGAAACCAAAACGATTTGGAGGACAGTAATATGGCAAAACGCGAATCAACATTCATCAATATGGTGGTAACGTTGTTTGCCGTTACCTTTATTGCAGCTGCAGCCCTTGGTTTTGTGCACGATTTAACTAAAGATGCCATCGAGCTGGCAAAAATGAAAGCTGAAAACGAAGCCATTGAAAAAGTACTTCCTGCATTTGAGGAACTGGGCGAATCATGGAAAGTACCGGTAGGTGAAACCGGCGACAGCCTTGAAATTTTCCCGGCCTACCAGGGCGATGAAATGGTTGGAATAGCAGTAAAAACCTTTACCAACAATGGATTCAGCGGTTATATATCCATCATGGCAGGGTTCGATACTTCCGGAAAAATTTACGGCTACGAGGTTTTGGAACATGAAGAAACCCCGGGGCTCGGTTCAAAAATGAACGAATGGTTTCGCAACACCGAAAAACCGAATCAAAACGTTATCGGGAAAAACCCCGAGGACTTCAGGTTTGAAGTGACAAAAGACGGTGGTGATATCGACGCCATCACAGCATCCACCATTACTTCAAGAGCTTTTCTCGACGCACTTGTGAGGGCTTTTGAAGCATACAAGGGAAATGTAAACGCCATTTCGGGCGCAACCGAATAAAAAACAAGACAATGAATCAGTGGAAAAATTTCTCGAAAGGATTTATAAAGGAAAACCCGGTTTTTGTTTTACTGCTGGGAATGTGCCCCACACTGGGAGTTACCTCTTCGGCCATTAACGGGCTGGGAATGGGACTGGCCACCACTTTTGTGTTGCTGATGTCAAACATTGTGGTTTCATTAATCAAAAGTCTCATACCAGATAAAGTACGCATTCCGAGTTTTATTGTAATAATTGCATCGTTTGTAACAGTGGTTCAGTTGGTAATGCAGGCTTATCTGCCTTCGCTTTACCAAAGTCTGGGGTTGTTTATACCCCTCATTGTGGTGAACTGCATTGTGCTTGGACGGGCAGAGGCTTTTGCTTCCAAAAACAATCTGCTTACTTCTGCAGTCGATGGACTTGGAATAGGACTCGGGTTCACGTTTGCACTGGTTTTGCTGGGTGGAATCAGGGAACTGCTTGGCAGCGGAAAATTGTTTGATATTACCATTTATTCTGAAAATTACGTCACGTTACTGTTTGTGCTTGCACCGGGCGCATTCATTGTGCTGGGGTACCTTATTGCCATTATTAACCGCATTAAAAAAGATTAGGAGGAAGAAATAATGAATTACCTTGTTATTATAATCGGAGCTATACTCGTTAACAACATTGTTTTAATGCAGTTTTTGGGGATATGCCCTTTTCTGGGTGTTTCCAAAAGACTTTCTACTGCTATTGGCATGACCGGCGCTGTGGCTTTTGTTATGGTGCTGGCAACCATTGTCACATATCTTATTCAAACGTTTATCCTCGATGCTTTTGGCCTGGCATACCTCCAAACCATTGCATTTATTCTGGTCATCGCCTCGCTGGTGCAACTGGTTGAAATCATTCTGAAAAAAGTGAGTCCGGCACTGTATCAGGCATTGGGAATCTTTCTTCCGCTTATAACCACCAACTGCGCCATTCTGGGGGTTGCCATTCTTACCATTCAAAAAGAGTTTAACCTGGTGGAAGGGGTGATTTTTGCTGTATCTCATGCCATTGGATTCGGTTTGGCGTTGATGATTTTTGCCGGCATTCGCGAGCACCTCGATCTTCAGGATGTACCCAAAGGATTGAAAGGAACGCCTATCGCCCTGATCTCAGCAGGTATTCTGGCTATGGCGTTTATGGGATTCTCGGGGCTGGTGTGACAAAAATTAATAATTTATTTGCAATTTTAACCTCACTTTAAAACTGCAAAAAATGAAACGGTTATTGTTTATCCTGTTTGCCTCCCTGTTTGGTGTATCAAACACATTCGCTCAAAACACTTTCCAGTCGATGTATGAAATAAAGAGGGTAATTGATTTAATTAACTTCAATAAAACGGAGCAGGGAGAATTCAGAAGAACCCTATCTGAGGAAAATATAGTGGGTTCTCCCTATCTGAATGACGAGTTTATCGAAGGGTCAGTATTCACCAAATCCAAAACCCAGTATGCCGAAGTGCCCTTGCGATACAACATTTTTAACGACGAAATAGAATTTCGTACTGATGATGGTCAGGTTTTGGCATTGGCTTCTGCAGAAGTTATTGAAAAAGTGGAATTTGGTGATTTTTACATGGAATATATACCTTATATGGTTGTTAAACGAATGAGACGGGGCTTTTTTAATGTGTTGGAAAAAGGCAATGCAACGTTGTATCAGCGGTCGCGTGTTGTTTTTGAAGATGCCAAACAACCCGCAGCATACCAGGATGCACAGCCAGCCAAATTTGTGAAAAGACCAGATGAATTTTATATCAGGGTTGGATTGGAGCCGGCATTACCCATTGCCAAAAACCGCGATCTGGAAGGAGCTTTCCCGGATCATAAAAAAGAAATCGCAGAATTTATCAAAAAAAACAGGGTGAGAACGAATAACCCGGAATCTTTAAAAGAACTGGTTATATTTTACAATTCACTAAAATGATTTTCTGAATTTGAATATGAATATTTCATTTATTCTGGTTGAACCTACCGTTCCCGAAAATGTGGGGGCTGCTGCCCGAGCCATAAAAACCATGGGATTTACAGAACTGATTTTGGTTAATCCCTGCGATTATCTGAGCGGTCCGGCACGCTGGCTGGCACATGGTTCCAACGAAATCCTCGAAAACGCAGTTGTCTTTTCTTCCCTGAACGAAGCCCTTAAAGAATTCGATTTTGTAATTGGAACGTCTGCAAAAAAGCGCAGCGTTAAATACGACTATTTCCCACTCCCCAACCTTCCGGAACTTTTAATTTCGAAAGGGAAAACTGTTCAAAATGTGGCTGTGGTTTTTGGCCGGGAGGAATCGGGGTTACGAAATGATGAACTGAAATTGTGCGATCTGGTAACCACCGTCCCCATGAAAACAACCTTCCCTTCGCTGAACCTTGCACAGGCGGTAATGCTATATGCCTGGGAGTTATCAAAAATTTCCACCGTCAACAAAACTGAAATGCCCTTAAAAAATGAAGAAAGTCTTCGTGCGCTTCTTGAAAAAGTTCATACCATTCTTCTAGAAACCGGATTTAAAGAGCAGTCTGCCATTTTCCCGAGATTTCTGGAACGTGTCGGTTTTCTGAATGAAGACGATATTCATTTGCTCCACTCTTTTTGCAATAAGTTGCTCGAGAACAAAAAATAATTTGTTCCGGTGCAACATTCGAAATTTCCTGCCGTCATTGAACCAGAACTGAAACAAATTGGAAACACAGTATAAAAATATTCATCAGGAACTCATCGACTTGTGCATGGAAGGGAACCAAAAAGCACAGTTTCAGTTGTACAAATTGTACTACAAGCCCATGTACAGTGTGAGCCTGAGGTTTGTAAAAGATGAAGCGGAAGCCGAAGACATTATGCAGGAAGCCTTTTTAAAAGCGTTCCGCAAAATATACACCTACAAAGGTGAAGTGAGTTTCGGCGCATGGCTGAAAAAAATTGTGATAAACCGTTCTTTGGACCATTTGAAAAAAAAGAAAGTGCAGTTTGAAGAGGTAAGTGAACGTACCATGAAGCTGCCCGACGAAAACGAAGAAATCGGCGAAGTGGATGTGGAACGCATCAAAAAAGCCATTCAGAGTTTGCCCGACGGCTACCGGACGATTTTAAGCCTCTACCTCATCGAAGGGTACGACCATGACGAGATTAGCCAGATTCTCGGAATCAGCAACTCGGCATCGCGCACCCAGTTTTCAAGGGCTAAAAATAAACTGCGGGAATTGTTAAAAGGAGAGGAAATTTTTTCATACAACTGAAAATGAAAGCAATGAAAGAGAAAGATTACATAGAAGAATTAATCGCGAAAAACCTGGAGGAATTAAACAACAATGAACCTCCTGCCGGGCATTTCGAACGTTTTGAAGTCAGGCTCGAAGGTCTTCAGGCAAAAAGAAAAACCACGGTTCTCAGTATAGCATGGAAAGTGGCTGCCGCTGCCGTTTTTGCTTTTCTAATTGTGAACCAGGCCATTATTTGGTTCTCTGCCGGAGATTCAAGCCAATTAACACAAAACGGAAATCAAATAACCCTGGCATCGGTTTCGCCCGAATACGAAGAAGTGGAGTTCTATTATACCAACGCCATTAACGTAGGACTGAATGAGTGGGAAAGACTGATGTCGGAAGGACTTATTTCAGAAGAAGAACAGCAAATGATGGATGCTGAGTTGAGCGAATTTGAGCAGATTTTTGAAAAACTGCAGGGCGATTTGGCCACAAGTCCCAACGATGAACGGGTGATTAATGCCATGCTCGAATATTACCAGACTAAGCTTAGTTTAATCCAAATGATTATTGAGAAATTAGAAGAAGTGAAACAAAAAACCAATACAAGTCATGAAACGGAAATTTAATTTTATTGCAGGTTTTATTTTTTTGCTGGCCGCCACCGCCGGATTGCAGGCTTATGGCCAGGAAAAAACAAAAAAATACAACGAATCGTGGCCTGCTGCCAGTGTGCAAACACTCGATATCAACAACCGGTTTGGCGAAGTGAAAGTAACCAACAAGGGTGGAAGCAATGTAACCATCGATGTATTAGTAACCGTGGAAGCGCCAAACGAACGGCGTGCCGAAGAACTGCTTGACCAGATTGATGTAAGTTTCAGTAAAACCGGAAGCACTGCTTTTGCCGAAACGAGTATCAGCCGTAGTTTTAAAAGCCGCCAGCGTTTCAGTATCGATTACGAAGTAAACATTCCACCGGATAAAAACCTCAACATAACGAACAAGTATGGAAATACTTTCGTTAATGTACTGAATGCCAGCGGAAAGTTTGATATTCAATACGGTAATTTCTCGGCCAATGAACTAAATACGCCTTCTGATGGATCAGTTACCCTGAATCTGGCGTATGGCAAGGCCGATGTGGAAACGGCCAACGATATGACGGTAACCATACAGTATTCCAACATCACATTCGGCCGGCTGAAAGACTTGAATCTGAATTCAAAATATGCCGTCATTAACCTGGATAAGGCCAACTCGATAGTGGCAGAATCGAGGTACGACACGTTTAATTTTGGCGAAGTGGAATCGGTAGCCGCAGATACCAAATACACTCAAATCAAAATAGATGAACTTTCAAAAAGCCTGAAGGTAGATGCCGGTTACGGTGGAATCAGGGTTGGAAATGTGAAAAGCGGTTTTGAATCCATTTCAATTACCAACAGCTACGGACAAATTTCAATTGGACTGGGGAATGCCGATTATTCGCTGGATGCCAGTTGCGACTATTGTGGAATTTCGTATCCCGACAGCCGGTTTTCGGGAGACCGGATGAGTGAGAACCAGTCGCGCCGTGTGAAAGGCAAAGTAGGTGCCGGATCCGGCGGAAACGTTTATGTAAGAAGCCGTTACGGACAAATCAAGCTGGATTGATTTAAGAAAAACAGTAATACAAAAAAAAGCCTTTATGATTTTATGTTGTAAGGGCTTTTTTATTGAATAAAGGACAACAAATATTTTACCTCTTTATCTGTAATGATTTCTTGTTCTGATTTATCGTAAATTGCAAGCAGAAAAACATTCTTTTCCGAAACCTGTATATGAGTAACAACTCTTGCACCTCCTGCTTTTCCCTTGCCTTTTGATTTAATAGAAATGCGAATTTTGTAACAATCGTTTGATAATGAAACACCCTGACGAGGTTCAACTTTTAGCAGATGAACCAAATTTGCAAATTCATTTTTTAATGAAGGATATTTTTTTGCCAACCTTTTAAGTTGTTTGTCGAAAGGCGGTATGGTAATTACATTAAATTTCATCCAACAATTCTTCTGCAAGACGACCTTTAAGTTTTCCTTGCTTTACTAAATTAAGGTTTTCAACAGCTTCTTTTAATTCTTCAAAAAACTGAGCCTTTGCGGGAGATATTGGTTTCGCTTTTGCAAATGAAAAATTATTTAACAACTCCAGAATAAATTCAACCTTATTATCTTTTACGTCAACAAGTACTTTCATAACCAGCATTTTATTTTTTTCAAAAATACAAAACTTATTTCTTAACTGAAATCTTAACGTTTTTTTTCAACTCAGCGAAATACCCCAACTTATAGAAGTCAAACCAAAAAAGCCGGGGATTGTTCCCGCACAGATTTTTCTCCAGTGTTTTTCGGATAAGTTTGAAAAACCAACGTAACAAAACAGGTGGAATGATTGTGGTGAACTGGCGGTATTTTTTCAGAAATCGCATTTTTTGATTGAACTCAGGTGAATTGCTGACTATCTTTTCTGAAATGAACCCAAGGTTTTTCAGCGCTTCTCTTGTTTTTTTCAGAAATGTTTCGGAATCTTCCAAACCGGTATGTTCCACCGGATTATCGATGTGCAAGGGTGTAATGCCGGCATTAAAAAGGTCGAACCCTAACAATGTGTCTTCATGTCCGTAAGGCCCCAGGTTTTCCCGGAAATGAATTTCTCTGAACAATTCCCGATCGATCAGGAAATTGTTGGAGGTGATAATAAAACCTTTTTGGCTGTTGCGTTCCTTTGCAGAAATGGCTTCCCGCTGATGACCGTAAACCCAGCGCAATAGTTTTTCATCAGCAGGCTTTTCTTTCGAGTAAGTAGTTCCTCCGCAAAGCACAGCCCCTGGTTTGGCTTGCTCAATGTATTTTTTCAGGTAATCTTCAGAAACCAGTTTCGAGTCGGCATCAATAAAAAGCAGGTATGGTTTTTCTGATTCAAACCCCATTTTATTACGGATGGCCGCCCTTCCCAGGTTTTGCTCCATCTCCCGGTAAACAACCTGAGGCATTTCAGCCAGTTTCCGGTTTTTCAGCTTAGCTGGTTTTGCAGAACTGTCGTCGTAAACTCTGATTTCATAATCAATTTTCAAACGACTGGCCTGGCTTACGAGTTGCAAAACCAATTCGCCTGCTTCTATGTTATAAACCGGGATATTAATTGAAAGCATCACGTTCATTTTGAAATTGGTTAAATTTACACAAACATTTGAAAGGACCGATTCCGATCGTTTTTTTAAAGATTAAACTTTATTTTTGAACAAATATTTTAAAAAAGAACAGGTTACGGCATGCAAAAATACATTTCTATACTTCTGGTTTTAATTCCTTCGCTAATAACAGGTCAGTCGCTGCAACTTCAGGTCGGTTTACCCGAAGCTTCCGGCAGGGAAATTTACCTAGCACAATATTATCTGGGGAACATTTACGCCAAAGACACCATCCAACTCAACGAGGAAGGTCGTGGAATTTTCAAATCAGACACCCTTTTTCCGCAGGGCTTATATAAAATCTATATGGATGAAAATAATCACTTCGATTTTTTTCTCGGAAGCGATCAGCAATTTCTCATTCAGAATTATTCTTTTCAGGCTGAAAATCTGAAAATCAAAAATTCCGGGGAAGCAGAAGCTTTTGTGGAATACACTGCTTTTCTGAAAATTCTTCAGCAAAAAAACGCTGAAATCAGGAAGCTAATGGAAACGGCCAATGATACTGAAAGGCAGGCTTTTATTGAAGAACTCAACGAACTCACCTCGCGGCTTTACGCTTCCTGGGAAAATTTGGAAACACAATTTCCCGGCTCGTTTCTGGCAAAATTTGTAAAAGCAAACCATGTCCCCGCCCTCGACGTTTCAACCCTTCCCGAAGAAGTTCAAAAAAACGACACCCTTTTGCAAAATGCCCGGTTTTATTTTCAGCAAAAACATTTCTGGGATAATTTCGACTATACCGACGAACGGTTCCTCTACACGCCTTTTTTCAAAAACAAACTTGAAACGTGGTTTACCAAAGTGCTGTTCCAACACTACGACTCGGTAAAAATCCCGGTTTTCAATTTTATCGAAGAAGTAAAACCGAAACCGCGCATTTTTCAATTTGCCACTTCGTATTTTCTGAACAGCAGTATCAACAGCAACATTATGGGAATGGATGCCCTTTTTGTTGACATTGCGCAAAAATATTACATGTCGGGCAAGGCATTTTGGGCAACGGAAGAGTCGCTGGAAAAAATCAAAGAAAATGTATTGTTTGCCGAGAACAACCTTATTGGCAAAACAGCTCCTGACCTTACTTTGGAAAGTTTTGACGGTGAATTTGTAAACCTGCATCAGATTGATGCAAAGTACACGCTGGTAGTAATTTACGAACCAAATTGTTCGCATTGCAATGTTTTTGTTCCCGAATTGTATGCCGATGTTTACCTCCCGCTTAGAAATAAAGGACTTGAAGTTTTTGCCATTTATTCAATGGACAATAAAGAGGAATGGGGCGAATTTCTGGAGAAACACCAACTTTTCGACTGGATAAATGTATGGGACGAACACCATGTTTCACGATTTAAAATTTTGTATGATGCCCGCAAAACACCGGGCCTTTATGTACTGGACGAAAACAAAAAAATTGTGGCAAAAAAAATCAGCGTGGAACAGGTAAAAAAATGGATGGAACATGAATTGAATTAGTTTTTATATTTTACCAAATCATTCTGAAAACCAATACGATGAAACAAATGGAATTACGCGACATTGAACAGGCACAGCAAATTTGGGCCGACCGCCTGACCGACATTGGAAAAGCATTTCTGGAAAAAACCGACCATCAGGCCGTTGCCAAAAGAATGATTGACGAATTGTATGGTTACCAGGAAGGAATGGTGCTCTTTAAGCCTACCAAAGTAAGAGAAAAACAATTCAGATTGAATTCGGCAAGTGCTCTCTCCTACTTCATCGGTAATAATCCCGACTATCCCGAAGATAAGGGATTTGCACTTCGGCCCTGGAAAAATGTCCGCTTTGAAAATGCCGGGGTTATTCTGAAAAGAAAGAGTGCAATCGTCATGGGAAATTACTATTTTTCTGACTACAACGAAAAAGAACTGATGGTTGAATTCACTATTGGTTATTTTTTTTCTGCCAAAGGAAATCTGAAAATCAATCTCCATCATTCCTCATTCCCCTTTTCGGGTGAATGGGGACCTCGGTAAACGTAAATTATTTGTTTAACCTAAATCTTATAAAATCATGAGAAATTTTCAACTTGTTTTGTCTGTTTTATTGTTCGCTTTTGTTTTATCAGTCGGGGCACAAACACCCGCCGAAGTTGCCAAAGGGATCAATCTGATTGAAACCCGCGTTTATTCGGTTGAAGAAAATGCCGAATTGCTGAAATTGTATGAAGGCCTGCGGGTTGCCGATGTTTCCGATGGAATGGATATGGTTAGGCTGCCCAACACCGGTCTGGTGAGTACCGACATTCACCCCGACTGGGTGGATACGCAGGACATGTCGCATATCATACGTGGCATTGCAGTTACTGCGCGATATGTACCTACTCAGCGTCCCGACAGGCCTGAGCCGGGTGAAGATTTTGCAGCCTGGGAAGGGAATTTCTACAACCAGTATTCCAGCGAACTGTTTGCACAGGTTATTCAGCCGGGCTCGGTGGTTGTGCTCGACGATGTGGAAGACCGCGATATTGGGTCCATTGGCTCCAACAACATCCTTTACTGGGTTTCGCTTGGCGCCGTAGGCGTGGTTACCGACGCCAGCGCGCGCGACACCGATGAAATTGCCTTGCAAAAAGTTCCGCTTTACCTGCGTAAAAAGGGCCGCGGAATCCGACCGGGCAGGAATGAACTTGAGTCGGTGAACCGTCCGGTGGATATTGGCGGCGTTTTGGTTTGCCCCGGCGATGTGGTAGTTGCCGATGGCGACGGTGTAGTTGTAGTTCCGCGTAAAGTGGCCAGAGAAGTTGCAAGGCACGCACATGGCATTCTGGAAAAAGACAAGGCCGCCCGTCGGAATTTGTACGAAAAACTCGGAATGCCGATTGACAAAACGGTACAATAGAAGTTTAACGGACTCAAATTCAGCATTGTCTTTCTGCATTCTGTAATTCATTTGTTTTTTAAAATTTAATAAATGAAAATTTTCCTGAAAAAAGCATTACCGGATTTGCCTGAAAAAAAATAAGTATTACTTTTGCACCCGCCTTTGACAAACAAAGGAGACATAAGGATGACTCAGTAGCTCAGCTGGTAGAGCACATCCCTTTTAAGGATGGGGTCCTGGGTTCGAGCCCCAGCTGAGTCACCACATTAAAAGCTTCTGTTTTCCAGGAGCTTTTTTTATGGCATAAAGCTAATAATGATGGGGGCGAGAAGTTTATCCCGCTGACGAAGGAAAGCGGGAAGTCCCAGCTGAGTCACCACATTAAAAGCTTCTGTTTTCCAGGAGCTTTTTTTATGGCATAAAGCTAATAATGATGGGGGCGAGAAGTTTATCCCGCTGACGAAGGAAAGCGGGAAGCCCCAGCTGAGTCACCACATTAAAAGCTTCTGTTTTCCAGGAGCTTTTTTTATGGCATAAAGCTAATAATGATGGGGGCGAAAAGTTTATCCCGCTGACGAAGGAAAGCGGGAAGCCCCAGCTTAGTCACCAACTAAAAAGTTTCTGTAATTGCAGGAGGTTTTTTTATTTCCAAACCGACGATTCCCTGACAATCAATTCAGTTGGCATTACAAATGTTTGAAACCGAACGGGTTTATCTTTGTTTTTAATTTGCCTGATTAAAAGTTCAGCGGCTTTTTTTCCCATTTCAAACCCCGGTTGGCGAATTGTACTGATAGAAGGAGTTACAACCTCAGAAAAAGGTTCGTTGCTAAAGCCGACTACCAGCATGTCATCAGGCACTTTTATTCCATTATCCTTTAAATAGATAATAACGCTTAATGCCGTTGTATCGTTGGCACAAAAAATGGCATCGGGTTTTGTTTTATTTTGCAGCAGTTTTTTTATGGCATTTGTGCCATCTTCCCGTGTCAGGCTGTTATGAATCAGCATCGACTTATCAACCGGGAGGCCTGCTTTATGCAGGGCGTCTTTGTATCCTGCAAGACGGTCGCGGTATATGGTTACATTCAGCGGCCCGCCAATGTGGGCAATCTTTTTCCCTCCCTGCTGTATCAGGTGTTCGGTGGCTTTGAAACCTCCCCGGTAATCATCCACCACTATTTTATCCGCATCAATTTCGTCTGCCACACGGTCGAAAAAAACCAGGGGTATGTTGCGTTGCGAAAATAATTTAAGGTGATCGAAACTTTGTGTTTGCATGCCAACCGACACAATTAACCCGTCAACCCGGTTTGAAAAAAGTGCCTGTACAATTTTTTCCTCTTTTTCAAAATTGTCGTTCGATTGCGAAATGGTGACGGCAAATCCCTGGTTGTAAGCCACTTCTTCGATCCCGCTGATAACCGACGAAAAGAAGTGACGGTTGATGAGCGGCAAAACCACGCCAATCATATTGGTTCTTTTGGTTCTGAAATTCGCTGCCAGTGAATTCGGACGGTAGCCCATTTCCCTGGCAGTTTTTTCGATGAGCTTGCGAGTAGGTTCACTGATAACCGGATTGTTATTCAGTGCCCGCGAAACAGTAGATGCTGCAATGTTCAGTTTTTTTGCAATATCGTGAATCGTCGTTTCGCTTTGGTTTGTCATTTCCTGTAAAATTTAGTGGTAAAACTAATAAAAATAATTTGAATGCGCAATCGATTGCAAAATTCATTTATTCCTTTTATCTTTGTGAAAGATAAAGCTAAAAATTATGAAGTTACAGAATTTAATTATTGCACTGCTTGCAGTATTCCTGGTTTCATGTTCCGGAGAGAAAGGAAGTGAAATGGAGTTTTCTCAGTTAAAAAGTGAATTGAGCGACCAGTTAAAGGTTTTGGTACAGGCCATTCCCGAAGACAAAGTACCCCGATCTTACCCTAATAAAGAGGGAGACTACTGGATGGTTGGCATCAGGGACTGGACCTGCGGATTTCCAGCCGGTTCATTCTGGCTCATGTATGAATTGACAGGCGATGAGTACTGGAAAGAAGCTGCTCTGAAAAACACCCTGAAACTCGATGGCGTTCAGTACAAAACCAACACGCACGACCTGGGCTTCATGGTTTTTTGCAGCTATGGAAATGCATTGCGGCTTACAGGCAATGAGGAATACAAAGGTGTCATTCTTCAGGCATCGGAATCGTTGCTTACCCGCTTCAACCCAACCGTAGGGTGCATTAAGTCGTGGGACCATGGCGACTGGGACTTTCCAGTGATTGTGGACAACATGATGAACCTGGAAATGCTGTTCTGGACGTCGGAAGTTACAGGCGACCCCAAGTACAGGGATGTGGCAGTTTCACATGCCGATGTGACGTTGGAAAACCATTACCGCAACGACTGGAGCTCGTACCATGTAGTTGGTTTCGATACCATTACCGGACAAGCCGCCGTAAAACAGACACACCAGGGATTGTACGACGAATCGGCCTGGGGAAGGGGACAGGCATGGGGATTTTATGGTTTTACAATGTGTTACCGCGAAACAGGTGATAAAAAGTATTTGAATGCTGCAGAGAATATTGGAGATTATATTTTGAAAAATTTACCGGCGGACATGGTTTCATACTGGGATTTTAACGACCCGGAAATTCCAAATACCCACCGCGATGCCTCTGCCGCAGCAATTATGGCTTCGGCTTTTTACGAGTTAAGTACTTTTTCAGAAAAAGGTGAAACCTACCTCGAAGCTGCCAATAAAATCATGAAAAGCCTTACTTCGGAAAAATACCGTGCAAAAGATGGCAGCAATGGAGGTTTTCTGCTGAAACACAGCGTTGGCCACAAACCGGCAAACAGCGAAGTGGATGTGGCCATCAACTATGCAGATTATTATTATCTGGAAGCATTAAAAAGACAACAGGAATTAAAAAAATAAAAGATTATGGCAACCATTTATGAAGAAAGGTATGCATACCATCCCGACGATTTTAAAACGTATGATACCAAAAGGATAAGAAAAGAGTTTTTGGTGGAAAAAGTAATGGACCCCGGAAACATCAGACTTGTGTATTCGGCTATTGAGCGCTACATTGTAGGCGGAGCCGTTCCGGTTGACAAGCCGCTGAAACTGGACCCCATCGATCCGTTAAAAGCTGAGTTTTTCTGTTACCGCCGCGAAGTGGGAGTTATCAGTGTGGCAGGTCCCGGCTCCATTTTAGTTGACGGAACAGAGTATAAAATGAATTTTAAAGATGCCCTTTATATTGGGAAAGGCAGCAAAGAAATTGAATTCCGTTCCGACGATCCGCAAAATCCGGCTCATTTTTACATTAATTCAGCGCCGGCTCACAAAGAATATCCGGTAAAGCATGTTACTCAAGGCGATGCCAATGTGCTGCACCTGGGTTCGCTCGAAACGTCCAATGAACGAAAAATTTATCAGTTGCTCATAAACACAGTTGTGGAAACCTGTCAGTTGCAAATGGGCTTAACCGAACTGATGCCCGGTAGTGTTTGGAACACCATGCCTCCGCACCAGCATAACCGCCGCAACGAGGTGTATTTCTACTTTAATTTACCTGAAGACCAGGCCATTTGTCACATCATGGGCCAGCCCGATGAAACCCGCCATCTTTGGATGCACAACGAACAGGCGGTGATTTCGCCCAACTGGTCAATTCATTCTGCTGCCGGCACCAGCAATTACATTTTTATTTGGGGAATGGCAGGCGAAAACCTTGATTATACCGATATGGATCACATTAATCCCACTGAATTGAGGTAATGAAATCCATTAAAAAAAACATCATTTATCAACAATCAATCATAAATTATTATGGTACAGGAACTTTTTGACCTTAACGGAAAGGTAGCCCTTATAACCGGTGGAACCCACGGCATTGGAATGGCCATTGGGAAAGTGCTCGGAAAAGCCGGTGCAAAAATTTGCGTGAACGACATTTCTGAAGAAAAACTGGAAAGCTGCAAAAAGGAATATGCTGACGATGGCATTGATGTTTATACTATAAAATTCGATGTAACAGACGAAGCCGATGTGGACCGCGGAATTACCCAAATTGAAAACGAAGTGGGTACGATTGATATTCTGGTAAATAACGCCGGAATTATCAAACGCATTCCAATTCTCGATATGTCAGTTGCCGATTACAAACAGGTAATCGACGTGGATTTGGTGGCGCCACTGATTATTTCCAAACGGGTTGCACCGAAAATGATCGAAAAACGCTCAGGAAAAATTATCAACATGTGCTCCATGATGAGCGTTTACGGGCGCAATTCAGTTTCGGCTTACGCATCGGCAAAAGGCGGACTGAAACTACTGACCGCCAACATGACTTGCGAGTGGGCCAAATACAATATTCAAATTAACGGAATCGGTCCCGGTTACATTGCCACGGCACAAACGGCGCCTATTCGCGAAGGCGGACATCCGTTTAACGATTTGGTAATGACTCGCACTCCCGCTGGCCGCTGGGGCGAGCCTGAAGATGTGGCAAATGCAGCACTGTTCCTGGCATCGAAAGCCAGCGATTTTGTGAATGGCCATGTGCTATATGTAGATGGCGGCATTCTGGCCAACTTCGGTTACGTAAAAGGCGAAAACGATATTCCTGAATAACATGAAAACAAGATTTGTTCTTTTAATTACAATCACCGGTTTCCTTTTTTCCTGTGCCAAACAGGAAACCCTTTTGTTTCAGAACCCGCAAAATGTGGAACGGCCTGATGAAGTTATTGTTTTAACCAAAGAGGAACTGAGCCAAAAAGTAGAATTGCCGGCAGGATTAATGCCGATTTTTAAAAATGCTGACAACTCGCTGGTTCTGTTTCAACTGGACGATATGGACAATGACGGCAACTGGGATGAGGTAGCCTTGCTGCTGAATTTTACACCCAACGAAACAAAGGAAATCGTGGTGGAGTTTTCTGATGGCACCAATTATCCGCCTGAATTTGAAAAACGGACCAACCTTCGTTTGGGAATTACCCAGGAAGACGGTTCGTTTAAAGAGGTGGACTATTACCAGGCTTTGCCATGCACCGATGGTTTTGAGGTGATTGCCCAGGGTGAAAGCGTGAACTGGGAAAACGATAAAATCGGGTTCCGTAACTATTTCGATTGCCGCAATGTGAAAGACCTTTTCGGAAAACGAAAGCCGGAAATGATTATCGATAAAATTCATACCCCGGAATTGGGTGATTACCATAAACTGGCCGACTGGGGCATGGATGTGCTGCATTGTGGAAGTTCGCTGGGTTCCGGAGGAATCGCTCTTCTAAAAAACGATTCGCTGTTTCGATTGGGCTCAACTGAAGTTTACGAGCATCAGAAACTTACCGAAGGGCCCGTACGCTCGGTTTTTGAACTGCGTTACGAAGGCTGGGATGTGGACGGTGAAATGCTGAAAGCTGTGGAAAAAATTTCCATTTATCCCGGTAAATACTGGTTCGAGTCGGATGTAACTGTAACCGGCTGCCCGGCGGGTTCGCATATTGTTACCGGCATTGTTACCAGCCATTTAAACAGAGAACCTTTTGCGTTTCAGGCAGGCGATTTTCAGGTTATTGGCACCCACGATGTGCAGTCCCTGAACGACGACGAGTTGGGAATGGCAGTTCTTGTTCCGCTTGCCGAAGCCGGAAAAATCGGTCGCACCACCGACATCAATTTCTTTGAACTGGGTTACGAAACGGTTCCTGAAAAAGGATTCAGCCACATCATTTCCGAGACATATTATATCGGGCAGAAATGTACAAGCGATCAACCGGCAAAACATTATTTCTTTTCGGTTTGGGGCCTCGACAAAGACCAATGGAAAACCGAAGAAGGGTTCAGAAAACACATCACAGCGGAAGCCGAAAAACTGAGCCAGGAAATTGGCAGACTATAACTGAAACCAAAAAACCGGATAGCTACATATCCGCTTCAATTCGTATCTTTAGGCCAGAATTAAAGATATGTCCAATTTATATATTATTGCCGGTTGCAACGGCGCGGGGAAAACAACTGCATCCTTTACCGTATTGCCGGAAATGCTCAACTGCAACATCTTCATCAATGCAGATGAAATTGCGCGTGGACTTTCTCCGTTAAAACCGGAATTATCGTCGATTGAAGCAGGGCGGTTAATGTTAAAAAAAATTAACGATTTCATCCCGCTTCAAAAAGATTTTGCTTTTGAAACCACTCTTTCGTCAAAAACTTTTCGAAATACCATTTTAAAATCCGGAAAATCCGGATACGAAACCACACTCCTGTTTTTTTGGTTAAATTCGGTCGATCTGGCATACGAACGTGTTGAAAACAGGGTGCTTGAAGGAGGGCATCACGTGCCAAAACATATCATAGCACGACGGTATTATGCGGGGATTAAAAACCTTTTCGACATTTATATTCCGGTAAGTGATTACTGGATGATATTTGACAATTCACAAAAAATGTCATCGGAGTTGATTGCTGAGGGAACGAAAACCGAATCGAAGATTGTTAAAAATATTGCTAAATTTGACCGCTTAAAATCTTTGGTTGATGAAGATAAAAAATAAAATGGAAATTCGGGAGAAAATTTTAAAGGGTCTTGAAATGTATCAGGAAAGACTCATTCAAACCAAAAAAGCCAGAAACCTGGAATTGGTTGTTTCCGATGACGAAGGACGGGTGGTCCGAATTCCTGCGCACGAGCTTTAACCTGCAAAACAACTTTTCATACATTCCAATTCATTCATCAAAACATTAAATATTTCCATTTTAAATTGCAGCATGGCGATTCTTTTTCATAATTCGTCATTTTAAAGCCATTTTTTTTATTGCGAATTCTTTCCGAAATTCGTTGCAAATTAAAAAGTGCATGAGGTTTGATCGTAATATATTGGCCGAAAAATTAAAAACACTCCCGGAAATTGCCTTCGCCTATATTTTTGGTTCTGCGCAAATCGGAACAATAAAGAAAGGGTCGGACCTTGATATTGCTGTTTATTTAATAAATAAAGGAGAAAATAAGGCTGAAAAATCTGAGCTGAGACTTAAAATAATCCGGCAACTCGAAAGTGCAGTGCCGGGTTTTGATAATTTCGATGTGGTAGTTTTAAACGAATCAGGCACCATTTTGGGCATGCAGGCTTTGCAGGGAACACTGCTTTTTGTTAAACCTGAGCATGAGAATTTGTATGCAGATTTTTATTCTTATACCTGCCGAAAGTACGAATATGATTCGTTTTGGATGAAAAAACAACTGGAATACAGAGGCTATGAAGTTCAATGGAATAATTGAGAAAAAGCTTCGCATCATTGAAGAAAATATTGATGCGATAAAAAACTGGAAAATAGAAAGCTTTCAGCAACTTAAGAATAGTTCGCTTTTGCAAAAGGCTACAGAACGGGCGTTGCAGGTTTCCATTGAAGTAATGATTGACATTAGCGAACGAATACTGGCTTTGAATAAACTGACACCGGCAAATACATCGGTGGAGAATATTCAGAAACTGGAAGAACTTGGAGTTATCCAATCAACCAGTGAATATTCTGATATGATTCGTTTCCGGAATTTCATTGTTCACCGGTATGAAAAAGTTGATGTAGAAATTGTTTATTCCATCATTAAAAACAAACTAACCCTTTTTGAAAAGTTTGTGGAGGAAATACGGTCGTTTAATTTACCTTAACTTATACATTTTTCCGGGCATTGCAGAAATAATATTTTTAAACTCCATATTCAGCAGCAGCGCCGAAACTTTACTGCCAGGCATTTTAAGCTCCGATGACATCTGGTCGATAAATAATTCTCCTTCATTTTTCAGCAGTTCCACTACTTTTTCTTCATCGGGAGTTAAATCCAGAAAAAGTACGGATTGCACTGCTTTTTCTTTTTCGGTGGTTTCCCAGCCCATGAAATACTCGAGATCGTCGATGTCCTGTATCAGGCTGGCTCCGTTGAGCCGAATGAGCCGGTTACAGCCCCGGGAATACGTTTCATCCACTCTGCCCGGGAAGGCAAACACATCGCGGTTGTAAGACGAGGCAATTTCGGCAGTAATCAAGGCCCCGCCTTTTTCGGCCGACTCCACCACAATAGTGGCATCGGCCAGACCGGCAATAATCCGGTTACGCCGGATAAAATTGGGCGGATCGATTTTCGTTCCGCTGGGAAAATCGGACACCAGCCCACCATTTTCCAGCATTTTCCGGGCCGTATCGGCATGCAGCGAAGGGTAAATTTTGTCCAGCCCGTGCCCAACAACGCCAATCGTTGGCACATTGTATTTCAGTGCCATTTTGTGCGAATGAATGTCAATTCCGTATGCCAGTCCGCTCACCACCAGCATCGGATGATTCCGTTCTGCAAAACCCTGAATCAACTGCTCGCAAATCATTTTTCCATAATCAGTGGCATTTCTTGTTCCCACAATGCTTACAATGCGCTGTTCATCTAAATTCATGTTTCCTTTGGAGTAAAGCACAATAGGTGCATCGGGACAAGGTTTCAGGCGGCGCGGATAGTTTTTGTCGGTATAAAACCGCACATCAATTTTGTATTTCTGAATAAACTCCAACTCCTTTTCAGCTTTTTTAAAAACGCCGTCATTTTTTATCCGTTTGGCATTCACCTCTCCAATGCCTGGAATCTTAACCAATGATTTGAAGGATTCGGAAAAAACCTGTTCGGCACTGCCGGTATAAGCCACCAGATTGCGCGCCAATACCCCGCCAATGCCTGGAACCATGGAAAGAGCTATTTTATAAAACAATTCATTGCGAGCCATGCATCCAAGGGAAAAAGTTATACATCTAATATTTGCAACAATCTTTCCTGCAGTCTTCTGCGTTCATTAACCGGAAGTGCAGTCAAACTAACTGACGGATACTCTGCAATTCCGCGTCTCGTTTTCACAACAAGGGTTAAATCAGACATTTTTCCAAATAGTGAATTTTCGAAATGCGCACTGTACAGCATCTGCTGTGGGAACTCGATGGAATTAAAGTTGGTTTTGCCAAACCTTACAGCCTTGTAATACCTCAACAACACTTTTTCGTTTGCGTCGCTAAACTCGACAAACTGAAAGTCGGCCACCTGAAAATAGAGAAACCAAAAGGCAAACACCCCAACTGCAACAATGCCGTAAATGGTATAATCAATTAAAAATAAAGCCAATGCTGCTATTGCAATAACAAGGCTTACAAGAAAAAAAAGACGACGTAAATGAACAGCTTTTTGTTTATTCGAAATAATCATTATCGTAATTTTTTGTAAAAAATTTTAGCCTCACGGCTTTAAAAAAACCTCAAATCAAATTTATTGTAACTTTACCGCAATTTAGCAGGTAACTATGGATAATTCAAAAATTTATTCAAAAATAATATATTGTACAGACCCGGCGGGTGAATTAAATGAATGGATTGACGGGTATGGAAAAGGAAAAGTTTTTTTAGTTACAGAGGAAAATGTGGAAAACCTTTGGCTGGCGAAATTCACTCAGTGCATTGAAACGAATTCCATCAGAAAGTTAACACTACCCTCGGGAGAGAGCAACAAAAATCTGGATTCGGTAACGAAAATCTGGGATTTTTTATCGAAGAATGGCGCCGACCGAAAATCGCTGTTAATTAACATTGGTGGTGGCATGTTAACCGATCTGGCCGGTTTTGCAGCTTCTACATTTAAACGCGGCATCGACTTTCTGAACATTCCAACCACCCTGCTTTCACAAGTGGATGCCTCAGTGGGTGGGAAAACCGGCATCAACTTCAACGGGCTGAAAAATGAAATCGGAACCTTTAAAAACCCGGTGGCAGTAATCATCGATACCGAATTCCTTAAAACCATCGACCACATGAATTTCCTTTCGGGATTTGCAGAAATGGTAAAACACGGGTTGATAAAAAACACGGACCACCTTGACGAATTAAAAAGTTTTAACCTCGAAAACATCAATTACAAAAGCCTGTTGCAAATCATCCAAAACTCGGTGAATGTAAAAGAGTTCTTTGTAATTAACGACCCAACCGAAAAAAATATCCGTAAAGGATTGAATTTCGGACATACTGCAGGACATGCCTTCGAAAGCCTGGCCATGGAACAAAACCGGCCGGTGTTGCATGGGTTTGCTGTGGCATGGGGAATGATTCCCGAATTGTACCTTTCGGTTAAACAATGCGGTTTCAGCGAAACAGTTTGCAGGGATTTAACGCAATGGCTTTTAGATATTTACGGTAAATTTGGAATCGGCGAAAATGACTTTGAGCGGTTATTTGAACTAATGACTCATGACAAGAAAAATGAATCGGACCGGATAAATTTCACCCTGCTTGCGGAACCCGGTAAAATGAAAATCAACCAGAATTGCGATAAAGAATTGATTTTTGAAGCGTTGAATTACTACAAAAATTTATGATTTGAAATATCGGGTAACAGCTAATCAAAATACCATTAACGGGCGAATTAATCTGCCCGCTTCCAAAAGCATCAGCAACCGCGTTCTGATCATTAACGCGTTGTGCTACAATCCGTATCCGGTTAAAAACCTGTCCGATTCGGATGATTCGCGTGTTTTGCAGCAGGCACTTTTTTCCAACCAAAACAAATTCGACATTGGTCATGCCGGAACTGCCATGCGGTTTCTCACGGCATTTCTTTCCAAAATTGTGGGCGAATGGGAAGTTACCGGATCGGAGCGGATGAAACAACGCCCCATTGGAATTCTGGTGAATGCGCTGAATGAACTTGGCGCCCGCATAGAATACCTGGAAGAAGAAGGTTTTCCACCGCTGAAGATTTTTGGTTCGCACCTGAAAGGCAAAACACTGGAGCTGGACGGCAGTATCTCCAGCCAGTTCATTTCAGCACTGCTGATGATTGCCCCAACCATTGAAAACGGGCTGATATTAAAATTGAAAGGTGAAATAACTTCACGCTCGTATATTGAATTGACCTTAAAACTGATGGCGCGTTTTGGTGTTCAATACAAATGGGAAGGCAATACCATAAATGTGCCTGCGCAAAATTATCTGCCGGGCGAATTCACCGTTGAAGCCGACTGGTCGGGCGCTTCCTACTGGTACCAGATTCTGGCACTGGTAGAAAATGGCGAAGTGCTTCTGGAAAACCTGCAGATTAACAGTTTGCAGGGAGATGCACACATTGCCGGCTGGTTTGAGCAGTTCGGCGTTTTTTCGGAACAAAAACAAGAAGGCGTTCTGCTGAAAAAAACAGAAAAGATTCAACCCGAAAAACTGGTGCTCGATTTTATTGAAAACCCGGACATAGCCCAGACTTTTGCCTGTCTTTGTGTGGCAAAAAAAGTTCCGTTCCATTTTTCGGGATTGAAAACGCTGAAAATTAAGGAAACCGACCGGATTGCCGCTTTGCAAAACGAACTGGCAAAATTTGGCACTACCCTTACAGAACCTGCTGAAGGCGAACTGGCCTGGGAAGGAACAACCGATCATTCAAAAGTTAAAAAAATCCCACTCATCAAAACTTATCACGATCACCGCATGGCACTGGCCTTTGCACCCCTGGCGCTGGCAGGTTACAGGCTCGAAATTGACGATCCGATGGTTGTTACCAAATCGTACCCTGCTTTTTGGGAAGATTTAAAAGCGATTGAATTTGATATTACCGAACCTGAAAATTAATCACAGAAAATTTTAATTACACCATCCAAATCACTGGTATCAAGCATTTCTGATTTGGGTTGCCCATCTGCTCCTGCAAATTCCAGCCGGTAAGTTTTATCTTTTTTCAGTTTGAATTTCAGAAATTTGTTCAAATCGTCGGTTGACAGCGGCGTATAGCCAAAATCAATTTGATTGTCACTCTCGAAAACGGTAACCCTTTCCGAAACCCGGCCTTGCGCATTCTGTTCGTTTTCATTTTTATACAAAACCACATCTACCAAAATTTCATCTTCCTTCAGTTCGTTTCCGGCAAGTTGTTCCTGGTAAAGCCTGATGTAACGGTCAGTTACATTCACTGCATGAATTTCTCTGGAATCGCGGTCCCACACCAGCGGGTAATTCGTTTCGGCGGGTTTATATGAAGCGGCATAAATCCAGTGCACCGGCTTTTGGGGATCGGCTTTGCCGGCATCCGCCAGAAACCAGCTTTTATTCAGTGCATCGGGATAATATTCCGTGAAATACCATTCGCCGTCAATCCAAACCTCTACCCAACTGTGGTTTCCGCGCATGTTGGTCCAAAGCGGCGTACCGGCAATGCGGGCAGGAATTCCCACCGACCGGAAAGCATTTACCAGCAAAAAGGAAAGCCCTGTGCAGGTAGCCATTTGCTCTTTAATGGCCTGAAACGGACTGATATTTACCGCACTTCGTTTGGTATTGTATTCCACGCCCAGCTCTTCAATAATATTCTGATTTACCGAATCGATGGCCTGAAAAATGGCTTCACAGTCTTTTACATAGGGTGAAAAACGGTTGTAAAAATCTTCGCGCCAGTTATCCCGTTTTTCATCAAGGCTATAATAGGGCAACACTTCATTCAGAAAAATGGAGTCGGGCAAGTTTCTGCACCACACAAACTCGTCGCGCGCCTTGAAAGCGCCGTTTATCTGGTCCAGAATAAAATCCGAAGAAAGTGATTCTAGATCTTTTTCTGGCATATAAGCAATTAAAAATGCAGCGGCTTCTTTCTGATTCTTTTTTACACTTTGCAGTACCATTTCCAGTTCGCCTGCATTCTCACCTGCTTTTACAAAAGCTGAATCGAGAAGAGAATGATAACTTTCGGGCACACCCCTGTATTCCGACTGGCAGGCAGAAAAAGCAAATACAGCCAATACAATTCCCCACAAAAACGTCTTCATGAAAAAATCCTATAATTTGATGAAAATTTTCTTTTTAAACAGAATCCACGCCGGAATGAAATTGAAACAGATGAACAGAACGGCATACAGCAAACTGCCAAACTTCATGCTCCAGCCAGCCGACTCGAACATGTTCATAAAATGCACATTCAGGCTGCTTCCCCAAATTTTGATGTTGTAGAAAAGCTGTCCCCAAACATCGGCGAGCACATACACGGCAATGGCATTGGAACCGAAAATGATTCCGGGTTTGGTAAACCGGGTCCGGCCCTGCATATCCACAAAAAACATACCGATGGCCAGCACCATGGCTGCCAGACCGGAAGTGACCATCACAAACGAACTGGTCCAGATGTTTTTATTGATGGGGAAAATGAAATCCCACCAGTAACCGATGGCAAACGCAAAAAATCCGAACGAAAACAGGTAAATCACTTTCTTCTCCTGCGCCATTTTACTGAGAATCAGGTGCCCGGCCAGCATTCCGGTAATTCCGGTGGCAATAGCAGGCAGCGTGCTGAAAATTCCCTCGGGGTCCCAGGTTTTCTGCCACATATACCCGGGCAGAAATTTACTGTCAATCCAGGCTGCCAGGTTGGCATCCGGATCCAGCATCGGTTGTCCGTAACCCGGAGTTGGAATTAAAACCATTGCCAGCCAGTAACCAACCAGAATAACCGCAGCCACAATGGCCTGGGTTTTCCATTTCGAGTTCAGAAAAAGTATAGCCGAAACCAGAAATACAATGGCAATGCGCTGTAACACCCCGGCATACCTAATGTTTTCAAGGTCGAATTTTGGAAACAGCCACAACAAAACACCCACGATGAAAATTTTCAATGCCCTGAAAGCTATTTTTTTATACATGGGGCCTTTCGGAACTCCGGCCTGCAGCCGCTTGGTGTAAGCCAGTGCAATGGAAACACCTACAATAAAAATAAAAAACGGAAAAATGAGGTCGGTAGGCGTGATGCCGTGCCAGTCAACATGCAGTAAAGGAGGATAAACATGACTCCAGCTACCGGGGTAATTCACCATAATCATTGCAGCAATTGTAAAGCCGCGAAATGCATCGAGGGAAATCAGTCGTTTAAATTCGGCCATTTTATTATCTTTGATTTTAAAAATTTATCGAAATTTGCTCACTCTCTTTTTGAAAATTTTAGAATGTCAAACTTAAATAATTTGTCGAAAATGAAAAACAGTGTAGTCGCTTTTTCCATGGTTTTATCTCTTTTTATCGGATGTACACAAAAAACGCCTGCTCCCGGCGAAATAAAAATGAACTGGGAACTTGTTAGTAATGAATATGCTGAAACGCCTAAAGCAATGGCGAGGTTTATGATTGAAAACAACAGTCAATTCACTTTTAAGGATGACAACTGGGCGCTTTATTTCAGTCAGATGCCCCGAAGGCCGCTTTCTGCCGATAAAAATATTGAAATACAGTTCATCAGCGGCGACTGGTTTGTGATGAAACCCACAGAAAATTTTAGCCTGAAACCCGGTGAAACCATCGAAATTACAACGGAACATTCCGATTGGATCATCAAGGAAACAGATGCGCCTCTCGGTCCTTATTTCATTTTTTACGACAAAAATGGAAACGAAACCGATACAGTACCGGTTACCGATTATACCATTTTACCATTCACCCGGCCTGAACAGGCCAATCGCCATAAAAACGATTTCGAGCCCATTCCCACTGCGGAGTGGAATTTTGAAAACAACGCGAATCTATCTGCTTTGGAAAAAGTTCAGCTTTTACCGGTTATTCCCAGTCCGGTAAGCTACAAAGCCACCGGCAATAAAGTGGTTTTCGACGATTATGTGCGGATTTTACACACCGAAGGACTGGAAAACGAAGCCCGTTTTATTTCAGAATTTTTAGGAAAACTGATTGGCGCTAAACCAACGGTAGAACAGGCAGCCGAAGCTTCGCCCTACAGCATTTTTCTCACGACCGGTAAATTATCGGTGAACGGAAAAACAGCAGAGGCTTACCGTATGGAAATCAAACCCGATAAATCAATCAGCATAACCGGCAGCGACCCGGCAGGCGTTTTTTACGGCATCCAAAGTCTGATTTCCATGCTGCCTGTGGAAGTTTTCAGAGGGGTGAATGCCGACGTGGTGTTCGACGAAGTGGTGATTGAAGACGCTCCCCGGTTTCCCTACCGCGGCCTGCAGATTGATGTGGCCCGCAGTTTCCAGACAAAGGAAACCATGAAAAGAATGATTGATATTTTGTCGTTTTACAAGGGAAATTATTTTGTGATTTACCTTACGGAAGACGAAGGCTGGCGCCTTGAAATAGAAGGCCTGCCCGAACTTACCGAAGTGGGCGCACAACGCGGCCACACTTCAAAAGAGGCCAACTTTCTTCATCCATCTTACGGTTCAGGGCCTTTCCCCTACGTGGACGAAACTTATGGGAGCGGATATTATACCAGGGAAGATTTTATCGAAATCCTGCAATATGCACAAGCCAGGCATGTAAATGTAATTCCGGCAGTAAATTTCCCCGGCCATTCAAGAGCAGCCATAAAATCAATGGAAGCCCGTTACGAAAAGTACATAGCTCTGGGCGATGAAGAAAAAGCCAATGAATTCCGGCTCATTGATCCCGAAGAAACCTCGAAATACCTTTCGGCGCAGTGGTACACCGACAATGTGGTGAATGTAGCCCGCGAATCGACTTATAAATTTTACGAAACCGTTGTGGATGCCATCGTCTCAATTTACAAAGAAGCCGGCGTGGAACTGGAATTTTTCCATACCGGGGGCGACGAGGTTCCAGAAGGTTCGTGGACCGAATCACCCATGTGCGCGGAACTACTGAAAACGTTACCCGAAATTACAGATCCCAAAAACCTGCAGGCGGTTTTCTTCCGAAGAGTTGTTGAAATGCTCAATTCCAAAAACCTGAAAATCGGCGGCTGGGAAGAAGTGGCCCTGTTAAAAGACAACGAAGGCTACTTTCCGAATCCTGAATTTGCCGGAAAACAGGTTTATCCTTATGTGTGGAACAACCTGGGAAACAACACTGATTTGGCATATCGCATGGCCAATGCCGGTTATCCGGTAATCCTTTGCAATGTTTCCAATTTCTATTTCGATTTGGCTTACAACAAAGACCCACGCGAACCCGGGCACTACTGGGCCGGATTTGTTAATACACGCGATGCCTGGCAGGTAGCGCCGTTTAACATGTTTTTAACGACTACACACACCAGTATGGGCCGTGAAATTGAAATTGAAACCGAATATGCCGGTCTGGAGCGACTGAAACCTGAAGCAAAGGCGAATATTGCCGGGGTTCAGGCGCAAATATGGAGCGAAACCATTAAAGGCGAGAAAATGCTGGAGTATTACCTGCTGCCCAAATTGATTGGTTTTGCTGAAAGCGCCTGGTCGCCTGAGCGGAACTGGGAAACCATGGACAACAGGACCCGTCGCGAAGAAACAATGGATAAAGGCTGGAACGTTTTTGCCAACACACTGGCACAAAAAGAACTGCCCCGCATGGCCGGAATTTTTGGCGGCTTCAATTATCGTGTACCGGCGCCGGGAGCCAAAATTGAAGATGGAAATCTGATAGCCAATTCAACTTACCCCGGATTAACCATTCGCTATACTACCGATGGAACGGAACCGACCCGAACTTCAACCGTTTACAAAGAACCGGTTTCGGTTTCCGGAGAAGTAAAACTGAAAGCGTTTGATGCAGCGGGAAGAGGAAGTTTAACCATGGAAATCAATAACAACTGACATCATTTCACATACAAAATTCTTACAATTTTGGAATTCAGTTCCGGAATTGTAAGAATTTTCAAAGACAATTACCTTTTATTCTTAAAAAACTCCTGCAGCAATTCGCCGCATTCGGTTTCCAAAACGCCACCCACAATTTCGGTTTTGGGATGCAAAGCTTTTGGTGCAAATTTCCGGAATCCCCGTTTGGGGTCGGAAGCGCCGTAAACGATTTTACCGGTTTGTGCCCAGCCCAGCGCTCCGGCACACATGGCACAGGGTTCGAGGGTGACATACAAGGTGCAGTCGTTTAAATATTTTCCTCCCAGCAGATTGGCCGCAGCGGTAATGGCCTGCATTTCGGCATGGGCAGTTACATCGTTCAGGGTTTCGGTTAAATTGTGGGCACGGGCAATAATTTTATTGTTTGCAACCACCACTGCGCCCACCGGAATTTCACCCTCGTCAAAAGCCTGAACCGCTTCGGCAAAGGCTTTTTTCATAAAATATTCATCGTTAAATGGCTCAATCATATATCTCGGCTTGAGGCGGTGAAATTGCTAAAATCTTCTTATTTTCGCAACCAAATCTAAAAAAAGGTATCATGTACAGAACACATACGTGTGGAGAATTAAGAGCAGAACATATCGGACAAACAATAACACTGGCCGGCTGGGTGCAGCGCATAAGGGATTTGGGCGCCATGTCGTTTATCGATTTGCGCGACCGTTACGGCATTACCCAGTTGGTAACCGACGAAAACACTCCGGCTGAAGTGACTGAAGTGCTGGAACAACTGGGCCGTGAATTTGTGATTCAGGCCACAGGAACTGTTCGTGAGCGTTCGAGCAAAAACAAAAACATGGCAACCGGAGACGTTGAAATTGAACTTTCGGGAATAAAAGTTTTAAGCCCTTCGGCAGTTCCGCCATTCACCATACAGGATGATACCGACGGCGGCGACGATTTGCGCATGAAATACCGCTACCTCGATCTGCGAAGAAGCGCCGTGCGTAAAAATATGGAACTTCGCGCCCAAATGGCTCATGCCGTGCGTTCTTACCTTTCCGAGAACGGTTTTATTGAAACCGAAACCCCGGTGCTTATCAAATCAACACCCGAAGGCGCCCGCGATTTTGTAGTGCCTTCGCGTATGAATCCGGGCGAATTTTACGCCCTGCCGCAATCACCGCAAATTTTTAAGCAGTTGCTGATGGTAGCCGGGTTCGACAAATATTTCCAGATTGTAAAATGTTTCAGGGACGAAGACCTGCGTGCCGACCGCCAGCCGGAGTTTACCCAAATCGACTGCGAAATGTCGTTTGTGGAACAGGAAGATGTGCTGAACACATTTGAAGGGCTTACCAAATATACATTCAAAAAGGTTTTGAATGTGGAAGTGGAAAATTTCCCACATATGCCCTACTCCACTGCCATGGAAAAATACGGCTCAGACAAACCCGACATCCGGTTTGAAATGTTGTTGCACGACATTACGGAACTGGCTCAGGGAAAAGGTTTCGGAATTTTCGATACGGCAGAATACATCGGCGCCATTTGTGCCAAAGGGTGTGCCGAATATTCCCGGAAACAGATTGATGAACTGACCGAATGGGTGAAACGCCCGCAAATTGGCGCCAAAGGAATGGTTTACGTGAAATACAGTGATGACGGCAGTTTTAAATCATCGGTAGATAAATTCTATTCAGCAGAAGACTTAAAATCCTGGGCAGAAACACTTGGCGCCGAACCGGGCGATTTAATCCTGGTGCTTTCAGGCGACAAAGCAAAAACCACGGATGCACTCGGTACACTTCGCCTGGAAATGGGTAACCGGCTGGGATTGCGCAAAAAGGGAACCTACAAACCGCTTTGGGTAGTTGATTTTCCGCTGCTGGAATGGGACGAAGACAGCAAACGGTTTTTTGCCATGCACCATCCGTTCACATCGCCAAAACCCGAAGATATTGCATTGCTGGATACCGACCCTGGAAAAGTGCGTGCCAATGCTTACGACCTGGTAATAAATGGTGTGGAAATTGGCGGAGGTTCTGTGCGAATTTACGACTCGGAATTGCAGGCCAAAATGTTCGATGTGCTTGGATTTACACCCGAACAAGCCAAAGCACAGTTCGGATTTCTAATGAATGCATTTAAATATGGTGCACCACCACATGCCGGAATTGCATTCGGTTTCGACCGGCTGGTTTCGCTGTTTGCCGGGCTGGATTCCATCCGCGATGTGATTGCATTCCCGAAAAACAATTCCGGCCGCGATGTGATGAACGATTCACCTTCGCCCATTGCAAAAGAGCAGTTGGACGAACTTTATCTTCAACTCATAGAGCGAAAGGAATAATACAATCAGTCTGAAAATACTGAAAGGAGTTATTCCACTTCTGTCGTAAAACGGATAGCAGACCAGTTTTGAATTTCTGCGTTGGTTCCTTTCCATACCTGAACAACGCCGTTGATTTCATTGCCGTCAATGTGGCCGCTGAAATTATAATCAATGCCCCTCTCAAAATCCGATGCAACAAAGCTGATTCTGTCGCCCCGCAGAACCATGTCTTTTATGGCCATGGCCGAATTGTCATTTTTCACATTCAAAAATAGTTCCTGAAACTCCTGGTTTGCCTGCATGGTAAAGGTATTATCTCCAACTGTCCACCTCCACTGCCCTTTCACATTGGCCGGAATTACCCAAAAATAAATGTCGTTGTGCAGTTCCCTGATGTAATCGTCGGCCTTCCATTTCCCCATGTCGAAATCGTTGGAAACCAATCGGGAACCCGGGCGCAGGTTATCCAGCAAATGCTTCCGCAGCTTAATATTGACAGAATTCAGCAAATACATCGTAACAACACTGGCCCTGCTGAAATCGGTATTGAAAATATTTTCCTGCATAAAAACCACTTTATCTTCCACTCCGGCATTTTTTGCATTTACTCTGGCTTCCGCAATTCTTTTGGGATCGATATCGACACCATGCCCAAAAGCACCACGTTTGGCTGCTGCAATAACGATGCGACCATCACCCGATCCTAAATCTATCACATAATCGCCAGGCCCAACATTCGCCATATCCAGCATTTTTTCAACCACGTTGTTTGGTGTGGGAACATAAGGAACATCCAAATCCTGCGCTTTAAGGTGCGGAAGGTTTATAACCAAAAAGGCAAAAACAAACAACCCGAACTGGACCGTGCTGACGGTTAACCCCTTAAACTGCCTTTTACAAATTAGTTCCGGTTCTGCTGGTCTGGAACGAAAATTTTTCATGATACTTTTAATTAAAATTAAACTCAATAGATTTGAATGCTCCAATTTAAAAAAATAATGAATATCAGCACCTGTTCAAATTCACATTAAAAGGATTGATCGGGACCTTTTCTCAACCAAAACCTTCGGAATTTTCAGGTTTTATCTTTGTTTCGGGGAAGTTCATCGAAATTATGAGAAGTTTTTAACGAAACTGGCTACATTAGCCTAAACTATTATCTTTGTGGTTTATTTTTAGAACAGAAAAAGAGAGAAAATGAAGTTAGCACTGATAGGTTACGGGAAGATGGGTAAAGAGATTGAAAAGATTGCCCGCTCACGTGGCCACGAAATTTCGTTAATCATCGACATTGACAACCCGCATGATTTAACCGTTGAAAACCTGCGCAAATGCGATGCAGCCATCGAGTTTACCATTCCCGATTCGGCGTTTAACAATTATTTAAAATGCTTTGAGGCGGGTATTCCTGTTGTGAGTGGCACTACCGGCTGGCTTTCCCGAAAAGAGGAAGTGCATCAAAAATGCAGGGAAAGTAACGGTACTTTTTTCTACGGCAGTAACTTTTCAGTGGGGGTAAACCTGTTTTTCGAGCTGAACCGCCAACTGGCCAGGCTCATGGCGCCACGTGCAGAATACAAACCCGAAATGACCGAGGTACACCACACCCAAAAATTGGATGCCCCCAGCGGAACAGCCATCAGTTTGGCTGAGGACCTGGTTGAAATTTTACCTTCAGTTGAAAGCTGGGCGGATGCCGGCGAGGCAAAGGGAAATCAGCTCCCCATTCAATCGGAACGAGAAGGCGAAGTACCCGGCATTCATACCATAAAATACGATTCGGAGGTGGACTACATTGAGATTACCCACAGCGCCAAAAGCCGCCAGGGATTTGCCCTGGGAGCATTACTGGCAGCCGAATACAGCCTGGGTAAAAAAGGCATTCTCACCATGAAAGACATGTTAAAAATTTAATGACAAATACGAATGATAAGAGAAATTCTTACCAACAAGTGGTTCAAGTTTATCACCGTTGGTGTGCTTTACATGCTTTGGGTTATCTGGTTGGGCAACTTCTGGTGGCTCATCGGGCTGGGCGTGATTTTCGATATTTATATTACAGAAAAAGTACACTGGGCCTTCTGGAAGAAAAAAGATCCTCCCGGAGGTAAACAAACCAAAGTGGTGGAATGGGTTGATGCCATCATTTTTGCTGTGATTGCCGCCACATTCATCCGGATGTTTTTTATCGAAGCATACACCATTCCTACCTCGTCGATGGAAAAATCGTTATTGGTAGGCGATTACCTGTTTGTAAGCAAAGTAGCATACGGGCCCAAAACGCCCAACACGCCGCTCAGCTTCCCGTTTGTGCACAACACCATGCCGCTTACCCGCACCACAAAATCGTATGTGGAATGGATAAAACGGCCTTACAAACGAATGAAAGGGTTTGGCGACATTAAAAACGACGATGTGGTGGTTTTCCATTTTCCCGAAGGCGATACTGTGGCATTGTTTCTTCAAAACCAGAGTTATTACCAGTTGGTGCGTACGTATGGCCGTGAGCGTATCTGGAACGAACCGCGGAACTTCGGCGAAGTGGTGGCCCGGCCGGTTGACAAACGCGAAAACTACATTAAACGCTGCATCGGCATTCCTGGCGATGTAATTGAAATGAACCGTGGACAGATAACCGTTAACGGACAGCCGCAAAAACATTTCGAAGGCTTTCAACACAATTACGTTGTCAGAACCAATGGCACTTCTATCAATCCCAGGGCGCTTGACCGGCTGAACATTGCCGAAGACGACCGAACCGTGTTTTCCAGCGAACGATATGTATTTCCGCTTACCAATGAAAACGCCGAAAAGCTGAAAGAATTTGCCAATGTTACCGGAATTGAAAAACTGGAAGAAAAACCCGGCGAATGGGACCCGCACGTTTTTCCGCAAGACAACCATTTTCCCTGGAACGTGGACAATTTCGGGCCGATTACTTTACCCGCCAAAGGAGAAACCGTTGAGCTGACTACAGAAAATCTGGCCTTGTACAAACGAATTATTCAGGTGTACGAAAACAATGAGCTTGAAATAAAAAACAACACCATTTATATTAATGGTGTGGAAGCAAACAGCTACACCTTTCAAATGGATTATTACTGGATGATGGGTGATAACCGGCACAATTCAGCCGACTCGCGCATGTGGGGATTTGTGCCCGAAGACCATGTGGTTGGCAAAGCCAGCTTCATCTGGCTGTCGCTCGACAAAGACAAATCATTGCCTAAAAAGGTGAGGCTCCGCCGGATGTTTCAGTTTATTAAATAAGTGGTGATAACTTATTTTTGAAAAGGATAGCAGTTTTCTGTTATCCTTTTTTTATCTTCGGAATAAATTTGAATATTATGAGCGCATTTATCATCATCCTTTTAATACTTGCCATTTTGCTGGTTATCTTCACTTTGCAAAATTCATTCGAAATCAGTATCAGTTTCTTTTTTTGGGAAATCCCCAATGTCCCGTTGGTGCTGCTTATCCTCAGTTGTGTTCTGCTGGGCTACATCATTGCAGCCGTTTATTTTTACCCGCGTGTTTGGAAACTCAAACGCGATTTCAGGCATGCATTAAAATCGGAAAAAAAACTGGAAGAAAAGCTGGAAAGCCAGGAAACGGAAAAGCCAGGCCCGGAGGGTATTGATTTTGAGATTGATGACAATGATAACGAAAAAGGGTTTTTTGGGGAGTAAAAATGCAAGCAAATCATTCAATCCTTCTCAGTACAGCCTGCTTTCCGCCGGTGCAGTTTTTTACTAAACTGATGCGGTTTGAGCAGGTTTACATAGAACAATTCGAACATTTCACCAAACAAACTTACCGTAACCGTTATGAAATTCTGGGCGCCAATGAAACCATTGCTCTTGTGGTGCCTGTGGTAAAAGGGCGCGGACGAAAAATAAAAATCAGCGACCTGAAAATTTCGTACGATATCGATTGGCAGCGCAACCACTGGCGAACTATCTTTTCAGCTTACAATTCCTCTCCTTTTTTCGAGTATTACAAAGACGATATTCTTCCTTATTTTGAAAAACCGTGGAAATTCCTGTTCGATTTTAACCTCGAAATCATAGAAACGCTTTGCGGTTTGATTGAAATTGAACCGAAACTGGTTTTAACAGAAGATTTTGAAAAAGTGTCTGAAAATACCTTGAATTTCAGGGAAGCCATTTCACCCAAAAAGCATAAAAACGAACCTGATTTACACTTCAACCCACCGCCATACACGCAGGTTTTTCACGAAAGATTCGGTTTTGTATCCAACCTCAGCATTCTGGATTTGCTGTTTAATGAAGGCCCGAACAGCCTGAATGTTTTAGAGCAAAGCACTACCTGAAGACTGCAATTCGATACAAAAAAATGGCGATCCGTTAAGACCGCCATTTGTTTTATCATTTTTTTCAACCAAAGTTATCCCAGATAAGTTTTCAACAGCTTGCTTCGTGAGGTATGCCTCAACCGGCGTATGGCTTTTTCTTTAATTTGCCGAACCCGTTCACGGGTTAGTCCAAAGCGTTCGCCAATCTCTTCCAGTGTCATTTCCTGGCAACCGATGCCAAAGAACAACCGGATAATATCAGCTTCCCTTTCGGTAAGTGTAGCCAGCGCCCTGTGGATTTCGCGGGTAAGCGATTCCATAATCAGGGTACGGTCGGCGTTGGGTGAATCGTTATTTACCAGCACATCCAAAAGGCTGTTGTCTTCGCCATCCACAAACGGTGCATCAACAGAAACGTGCCTTCCTGAAACCCTAAGCGTATCGGCTACTTTGTCGGCCGGCAATTCCAGCGAATCGGCCAGCTCCTCGGGCGAGGGTTTGCGCTCATGTTCCTGTTCAAATTTTGAAAATGCCTTATTGATTTTATTCAGCGACCCTACCTGGTTAAGCGGAAGACGAACAATACGCGACTGTTCGGCCAGCGCCTGCAGGATTGATTGCCGTATCCACCACACAGCATAGGAAATAAATTTGAACCCACGGGTTTCATCGAATTTTTCGGCTGCTTTAATTAACCCCAGGTTGCCTTCGTTAATCAAGTCGGGAAGACTAAGCCCCTGATTTTGATATTGCTTGGCAACCGACACCACAAACCGGAGGTTTGCTCTTGTTAATTTTTCCAAAGCAGCCTGATCACCCTTCTTGATCCGCTGGGCCAGTTCAACTTCTTCTTCTACTGTTATAAGCTCCTCTTTTCCAATCTCTTGCAAATACTTATCCAGCGAAGCACTCTCACGATTCGTGATGGACTTTGTGATCTTTAGCTGTCTCATATACTCTCCTTAAAAAACGTGCAAATATAGTACATTAATAATTAGCGATAAAGGAGCAGGCATCCCAAAAAAAACTTTTTAATGGTTTGTTAAAGGTATTTTATACAATATCAATCAACACCAAAAACAAAATAGGCCAATTCTCCGTTGGGGTAAACTCCCTCTACCAAAACTCCACCCCTCGCATTTCCAATCTCTCTCTTAAAATCATTGACTTCATACATCGGTTTTTTGTTCACATGGGTTACAATGAACCCATCTTTTAACCCTGCATCTCTTAGTTTACCCCTTTGTAATTCAACTATTTTTATTCCAAATTCAATATTCAGATTTCGCTTGTCAGCATCTCTGATTGTTTCGAAACGGGCGCCCAAAACGGTAACGTTATCACGCACAATTTGAGTATCACCGTGTTTATTACGTAAGGTAACATTAAATTGTTTCCTCTCGTCCTTTCTTTTCACAACAATTCTCACATCGTCGCCCGGTCTGAAACGGCTCACCCTTTCCTGCAGTTCGGCAGTGGAGTTTACCGGCTCGCCTGCCACACTTAAAATTATGTCGCCTTCTTTAATTCCGGCATCTTTGGCAGCGCCATTTTCGGCCACACCGGCAACATATACGCCTTCCACCCTTTCGAGGTTCCTTTCATCGGCAAGTGTGGACGTAACGTCAGCAATACTAACCCCAAGCAGTGCGCGTTGTACTTCGCCAAATTCTTTCAGGTCTTCCACTACTTTTTGCACTATGGTAACTGGCACAGCAAATGAATAGCCGGCGTAAGATCCGGTACGGGATGCAATGGCTGTATTGATTCCCACCAGGTTCCCCTGCTGGTTTACCAAAGCTCCCCCGCTGTTTCCAGGATTTACAGCAGCATCGGTCTGAATGAACGACTCGATGGAATATTGGTCGGCATTGATGCCCAGGTTCCGTGCCCTGGCACTTATGATTCCGGCCGTTACCGTTGAAGTAAGGTTAAACGGATTTCCAACCGCAAGTACCCACTCTCCCAGCTTTAAATCGTCCGAATTGCCGTAGGTAAGATAAGGAAGGTTTTCAGCCTCTATTTTTAGCAGGGCAAGGTCGGTGGACGGATCGGCGCCAACCAGCCGGGCTTCGTATTCCCTTTTATTGTTCAGGATAACTTTGATATTCTGGGCACGTTCAATCACGTGATTATTGGTAACGATGTAACCGTCTTGTGTTAAAATAACTCCGGAACCATATCCCGTGGCAAGTTGAGGTTCCTGCCTGCGAAACCCGAAGAACTCATCGAAAAACGGATTACCGCTGGACCATCCGCCTCCCCGCATCGATTGTGTTGCGATATGCACTACTGCATGTACCGAATTTTCGGCGGCAAAAGTGAGATCGGGCAATTGCTGCTGACTATTGGCCGGCAGGTTTACAAAACTCACGGGCCTCTCTTCGGTAATAGTTACTACCTGTGCTTTGTTAAAAAAAGAACTGTATAACCACACGGCCAGAAATGCACCAGCCAAAACAAGCAAAAATGTAAGTGTATATTTTTTTGTATTTCCCATAACGTAAATCTTAAATTTTACAAAGTGCCTTGTTAAACGCAAAATATTTGCCAGTGTTTTTCAAACCATCCGGTAAAGCTTTCCATTTTGTAAATTTTAACAACCAAAATACAATTTTGTTAAAAAGTTTCAAAACCAAATATTCAGGTCATGTAACTTTGTCAGTAAAAAACATTGGTTATTTATTCGGAACAACAAACCACTTGGAATCAAATTCAACAGGTTTGAATTCTGCAATGTATTCCATTGCCTGTTCAGCGTCGGCTGCAACAAAATAGAGTGAGCGATAAACCTCTTTGGCAAATTTTTCGTCGAAAGAAATTTCAAACTGCCTGAAAAGATGATGGTAAAAGTTATTGGTATTAACAAAAACCACCGGCTTTGAATGGTATGACAGTTGACGCAGGGTAAGCACTTCCAGTATTTCCTCCAGGGTTCCGAACCCGCCCGGGAGAGCAATAAATGCATCGGAAATTTCGCGCATTTTTGCTTTTCGTTCCTGCATATCTATGGTACTGATAACCTCGTGAGAATTTCCGGAAGCCAGCGACCGTTTAACAAACCGCTCGGGAATAACCCCAATGGTTTTTGCACCGGCTTGTGATGCAGCAACGGTAACTGCTTCCATCAGCCCTACATTGGCGCCGCCATTCACGAGTGTATGCCCGGCAGAACCAATAAGTGTCCCAAGCTTTTCTGCTTCGTCAAAATACATTTGATCAATGGCATTGCTTGAAGAGGAAAAGACACAAATATTCATATAATAAAAAGTTGAAAACCCGGTATTTTATCCGGGTTTCTGTTTATAGTTATGCATCTATGTTTGCATAGGTAGCATGTTCTTCAATAAATTTTCTCCTGGGAGGAACATCATCGCCCATCAGCATGGAGAAAATATGGTCGGCTTCGGCCGCATTCTCAATGGTAACCTGCTGAAGCGTCCTTTTTTCGGGATTCATCGTGGTTTCCCACAACTGTTCGGCATTCATCTCACCCAAACCTTTATAGCGCTGGGTATGAAGATTACTTTCTATACCGTCGGCCCATTCTTCAATTACCTGACGTCGCTGTTGCTCGGTCCAGGCATACGTCTCCTTTTTCCCTTTTCGTAAGAGGTAAAGCGGCGGAGTGGCAATGTATAAATATCCGGCCTTAATAAGATCCTGCATATACCTGAAGAAAAATGTCATAATAAGCGTGGCAATGTGGCTTCCGTCCACATCGGCATCGGTCATAATAATGATTTTGTGGTAACGTAGTTTCTCCATATTCAGCGCCTTTGAATCCTCTTCGGTGCCAATAGTTACCCCAAGTGCTGTAAAAATATTTTTAATCTCTTCGTTTTCAAACACTTTATGCAGCATAGCTTTTTCCACGTTCAGAATTTTTCCCCTGAGAGGCAAAATAGCCTGAAACTTACGGTCACGGCCCTGCTTGGCAGTACCCCCAGCCGAATCTCCCTCCACAAGAAAGACTTCGGTAAGCGAAGGGTCTTTTTCGGAGCAGTCGCTCAGTTTTCCCGGCAGGCCACCACCCGACAGTGCATTTTTTCGCTGAACCATTTCGCGGGCTTTGCGTGCCGCATGGCGTGCCTGAGCAGCCAAAACTACTTTGTTTACAATAATTTTAGCTGATCTGGGATTTTCTTCCAGGTAAAACGCAAGGGCTTCACTCACAGCCTGGTCAACGGCAAGGCTAACCTCCGAGTTGCCCAGTTTTGTTTTTGTCTGGCCTTCAAACTGCGGTTCGGCAACCTTAACAGAGATGACACAGGTAAGTCCTTCACGAAAATCGTCGCCGCTGATGTCGAATTTCAGTTTTGACAACATCCCCGATTGTTCGGCATAATTTTTCAATGTGCGTGTCAGTCCGCGCCTGAATCCGGTAAGATGCGTACCTCCTTCAATGGTATTGATATTATTTACGTAGGAATGGATATTTTCGGAAAAAGTATTGTTGTACTGCATGGCAATTTCCACCGGAATATCATTCTTCTCGGTAACAATATGAATGATATCGGTTGTGAGTTTTACCCGGGTATCATCCAGGTAATCCACAAATTCTTTCAATCCCTCTTCTGAAAAGAATTCTTCTGATTTGTAGTTGCCCTCTTCGTCTTTTTGCCTTTCATCGATAATTGAAAGCCGTATGCCGGCATTCAAAAATGCAAGCTCCCGAAGGCGTGCTGCCAAAATTTCATATTTGTAAACAGTATTCTGAAAAATGGAAGAATCAGGTTTAAAAGTGATGTATGTCCCGGTAAGATCGGAATCACCCGTAACTCTGACATCACCCACAGGTTTTCCAATCTGGTATTCCTGCACCCATTTTTTACCATCCCTGTGAATTTCGGCTTTCAGGTGCGACGAAAGTGCGTTCACACACGAAACCCCTACCCCGTGCAAACCACCGGAAACCTTGTAGGATGTTTTATCAAATTTACCACCGGCATGAAGCACTGTCATTACCACTTCCAGTGCCGATTTGTTTTCCTTTTCGTGTAATTCCGTCGGAATTCCGCGACCGTCGTCTCTAACCGTTATTGAATTATCGGGGTGAATGATTACATCGATGTTATTGCAGTAGCCAACAAGCGCCTCATCTATGGAGTTGTCAACCACCTCGTAAACCAGGTGGTGAAGCCCTTTCTCGTAAGTATCGCCAATATACATGGAAGGCCTTTTTCTTACTGCCTCCAAACCTTCGAGCACCTGAATGCTCGAGGCCGAATAATTCCCATTTCCTGAAACAGGAGTTCCGTTTTTTTCTATCTCACTCATTTTTCTCTTTATTAATCGATCTGCTGAAAATTAAACCGGTTGTTTCAAGGAAGGTCAACTTGCATTTTCCACATCAAAACAACCTCACAAACAGACACTTAAACTATAAACCATTTTCGGATTAAAGTGTCGCGCAAATATACTAAAATTAACCGAAGGAACGGGTGTTTCAGTGGCATTTTAAATTCGTTTTTTCAACAAGTTATTAACCTGAAAATGAGCATAAAAAGAAGTATTTTCATGAAAGGTTAAAAGTATATTTTACCTTAAGTTTACAAACCCGTTTTATGCTGTCAGAAAGCGTAGCTTATCCCGCCCAAAACATTAAAGCTTTGTACCGGATATCCCAGCCAGCGCTGGTATTTCTGAAATCCAAAATTACTGAGCTGGGCAAACACCGAAAAGCGGTTGGTAATTTTATAGCTTGCATTGAAATTCAGATCGAAAACCGTTGGCAGGTTATAAATTTCGAGTTGTGGCTCCATTGCCAGCAAATCTGCATTCGACAGTGGCCGCGGATCGTCACCCTGCAATGCCATAATAAGTGCCTTGCGCTGGCCTGTTAAAAACATATCTGCCGATAAAGCCAGCTGATCGGAAGCCTGATAGGTTAACGATAATTTACTTTCCCAGTCGGGCATGTGCCAGGCTTCTTCCATGGTTTCCATGTCGTAAACGAAATAGCTGCCCGAAAGCAACAGATTCACCTTGTTGATGGATGCATGGAAAACTTCAACATTAAATTTTAACAGGTTCAGATTGTCGTAAATAACCCCAAACGTATTATCAACAAGTCCCGATTCAAGGGTAGCATCCTGAGTGCCGTATTTGAACAGGTAATACAAAGGTTGTTCTTTGACAATATTGTATCCGGCAGAAATTTTGAAATTTGTTTTTGGAGCCAGTTTCCCATCAAACCCTCCGAAAAACCGATATTCCATCGTATTTTTCACATGCTGCTGAGGGTTGACAAATGGATTCTCATAAGCAATTTTAGAGTAGTGGTTGTTGATGTAATTGCCGTCCATTCCGGCAAAAATGTTGATTATCTCTTTTACCGGCGCAAAGTTTGCCCGGATAACGGGTGCAAGTTTGGCCACCATGTCGGTACTGCTGTCAACCACAAACCATGCGTTCAAACCCAGGCGGATGTTGGCCACATCGCCGCCCAGCATAAAAGAGGGCTTTGCAGTGAGCCAGGTTTGCTGATTCTTCCCCGGCGCCATTTGATTGCGGTTAAATATTTCATCGGCTTTAACAAAGGTAACACCGGCTTCCAGAAATCCTGTTCCCGTGTAGAATGGCTTTTCCACGTCGGCCATAAACTCGCCAAAATGCTCGCGCTGCCCTGTTTTCGTTCCAAAATAGTGGTACAGAAAATCGAAACCAAAAGTTACATCGTTTCTTCTTGCAGCTGTATTATCAAGGCCAATGTTGAAACTGCCTTTCGAAAAGGTTTGCCGGGATCCCAGATAATTGGTCTGGCCCGATCCTGGGAGCAGTTGCTGGTTTTCATTTGTCAGAACATTCGGAATGGGGTCAACCGGATACCCGTAGTAATTAAACCCGTTATGATCGAATCCCAGATTGATGGACAACACGGAACTTCGGAACAAATGCTTTACAAACATTTCAGCATTATTCTCAGAAAACGGTGCATCCACCTTATCGCCTCCTTCCAGCTCAAGTTTTCCATGAGAAGAAAGGTGCTTCCCGTGCAACCCGAACAAGGTATTCCTGATGTTCTGGCTGTTGAAAAAAATCTCGCCGTAAGGGCGGTTGTAGTTGCCAGCGCCTGCACGCACAAGCCCAAAGCCTTCTTCTTCCTTTGACTCCGAAGCATACGTTGCGGCTTTCAGCGTATTTACCGAAAAGGCATTGTACACCGGCTGACTGAAAATACTGTAAGAAAAGTTGGGTTTTTCGTGCTGCGTGTCTTCAATGCGCGGCATACTGCTTATTTTGTTGGCATCGGAAATGGTTGGCCTGAAGGATTTCACAACCTCCACTTCCTGGGTAATAACCGTATCGAGCTGGGCATAAACAACATCGGTTATGCCAGCCATAAATGCAATAAGGAAAAAATATCTGAATGTTTTCGCACACATATTTTCTGTTTTTTAATTGTCGTTAATTCTTAATTGAAATGAGCTGTCGCGGGCTCTTTGCTGGTCAGTTTCTTCCAGCGCTTCAATGGCAGCCAGTTTTCGGGCAGCTTCGGCCTTTACTCCGTCGTTATCGGCTCCGTAATTTTCAACCACACTGCGAAGGGTATGCTTGGCCTGGAATGCATCGCCCCGGTCCTGATAAATATCCGCCAACAGCAAAAACGCTTTGCCCAGCCAAAACTGAAAAGGCGTTCCTTTCGATATGAAATCCATAATTTCATCTTCCGCCTCTTTCTTTTTATTCTGCTTGTAATAAATTTCTGAAACCAGGAATTTGGCCTCGGCGCCCTGTTCCAGCTTTGTATCGGCAGCCACTGCCTTAAGTGGTTCGAGGGCAGCATTCTGATTGCCGTTGAGATAATGCGATTTTCCGGCTACAAAATTGGCCTCGTTAATCCATGCTTCATTGGCCACCTCCGATTTCTTCACCTTCTCGGCGGCCTGTATGGCTTCTGTATATTTTTTAAGTTGAAAATTGCACCTCATTTGGCCGGTATATGATTTCAATAAGTTCCACCTGTTTCCGGCAATTCGTTCCAGCCTGACGAAAAATTCCAGCGCCTGCTCATAATTTCCGGCATTAAAAGTGAGTTCCGAAGCCCGCGAAAGGGCCTGCTCGCTGAAAATATTGCTGGGCTGACGGGCCACATAAGTGTAGTGATCGTTTGCTTGAGAGAATTTTCCATCTTTGTATAGCAGTTCAGCCAGATAAAAACTGGCATTGGTAACAAAACTTCCGTTCGAAAACTGTTGTAAATACCTTTGCAGTTGGTTCACAGCCTGCGCATCGCCAGCCATATAGAGCCTTTCAGCAGCTGAATACGATAGCGAGTCCTGTTCCGACACAGATACGCTGACTCCCCCACCCAAACTTCGGGTGTAGGCCACATAACCATCCACATTATTCATCTCAACATAACAATTGCGAATTCCAAGTAGTGCAGCCTGAGCTTCGGGTGTGCCCCGGAAATTTTCGGCTACATGTTTATAATGCGTCAGCGCCTGACCGAAATCGCCGCCGTTGAAACTGATGAGCCCCAGTTGCAGCAGCGCCCTCGGGTAATAGGTGCTTTCGCTGTGGTTGTCAATTATGCCTCTGTAATTACGGGTGGCTTCGGCATAGCGACCAAGCCGCTCATAAGCGCGTCCCAGTTCGTACAACGCATCATCAACGAATTCCGAATCAGGAAAATTATCCTGCAGGCGTTGCAGCGAATTTATTTTCCCCTGCTGGTCGTGTTGCAGTCCCTGGCAAAATGCAATCTGGTAAAGGGCATAATCTGCATCGAAAATCTGCATATCAAAAGCTGCCTGGTAATTTTGTTTTGCCAGGCTGTATTCCATATTCAAAAAATAGTAATCACCCAGCCGGTTATAAGCATCGGCCAGTTTTTCAGTAGGCTGGCCCTGCATGGCATTGATGAAATTCCTGAAATGCAGGGATGCCTGGTTATAATCTTCCAGTTTAAACCATGCGTAGGCAAGATTGTACTCCGCTTCACGGTATTCAGGCAGAGTTACGGCGCCGGCCGTGCGTAAAAACTGCGTGTATATTTCGGCTGACTGACGATACTGGCCTGTACGATATAATGCTTCGGCTTTCCAGAAGAGGGCACGTGCATTCAGCTCCCGGTCGTAACTTCCGTTCTGAAGCGACAGGTTAAAATGCTCAATGGCCTGATTATAGGAAAGGTTGTTGAACAATTCCAGGCCGCGGAAAAAAGTAACACGCTGGTAGGCCTTTAGAATTTCCGGCGATTTAACTTCAATTTTTTCAATGGAATTAATGGCATCGCGGTAATTGCGGGTTACCATAAATACTTCGGTCAGGTACCGGTATGCTTCAGAATTTCTTTGCGAATTCGGATATAATGTAATGTAGCGGTCGAAGGCATTGATGGTTTCGTTGAACGGCGAATAAGAAAGTTCATACGTGAGCTTGGCAAAGCTGAACAGCGCATCTTCTTTTATCCGTTCGTTGAAATCGAACTCCGAGGCTGCCTCAAAAGCTACCCGGGCTTTCTCTTTTTCGTTTTGCTTTATATAGCTGTCGGCCAAATGGTAGTATGCATTCTGTGCCATTTCATCTCTTCCCTTCGATGCATTCTCGAGCAAAGAGATGGCATCTTCATACCGGTTGGTAATGTAATAGCAGTACCCGAGCAGGTAGTTGTCTTCGCGGGTTTTTGGGCCGGGCGAGTTGTAATAGGTTTCGAGGTAAGGAATGGCCCTTTCGTAATCCCGAAGGTGGAAATAGGAATCGCCGATAATTTTCGACAACTCGGTTTTGTGTTCTTCTTCAACTTCGTCGATAATGGCTACGGTGTAATTTACCACATCGTTGTAACGCTCCTGCTTGTAGTAAATCTGACTGACATACAACGGAATAACCCGTGCATAAGCCGGATCGGTTTCGAGAAGTCTGAATCCGTCGAGAGCCGACTGGTAATTTTCCTGCAGGTACATGATGTGTGCCCAGTAATAGGTTGCAGGCCGGCTGTAAATATTGTTCATATCTTTAATGGCATAAAACTCCGCGAGGGCCTGGTCGGTATTATCCATCATCAAATGGGCATACCCGTTTTGGTATTGCAGTTTTACCCGTTCGGTTTCATTGAGAGAAGAACGTTCAACTTCACCAAGAGTGCGCAACACTGCGGCATACTGCTTCCGGCTAAACTGATAATCGCCAAGGTTTAGCAAAGCATCGTTTTTAAAAGGTGTTGCCGGATATTCTTCCATATACTGCTCCAGCAACCTGTACCCGCTGTTATGCCCGGCCTTTAGCGCTGAAACAGCCTTAAAATAAGCCGCTTCACTAAATAGCTCCGACAGAGGGTCCACCTGTTTTTGAACTTTCTCGAACTGACGGAACGCCGCATTGAATTTCCCCAAACGGTAGAGCTCGCGGGCCATTTGCACCTCTTCCGTCACATCTTCAAAGAAAGCTGTTTTCTGGGCCTGGGTGGTAAAAGTGGCACTCAGCATTAAAAGCAAAATGAAAAATAGTCGTATTGTCTTCATGTCTCTTTTGTTTCTTAAAATTTGAACCAGCATAAGGTCCTGTTAAATATCGTGCCAAAAAAGCACGGCACACAGAACCAAAATTCTAAAATAGATATAATCCTGCTGATGCAAGGTTAAAAATCGTTGCTATTTCTTAACATGAAACTGTTTATTTCTTTTGTTTATTATTTGAACGGGTTAAAAATTTCCTCCAATATCTTTTCCTCATTCTCCCAGGTAAGTTCTTTTGAAGCCTTTTCAAGGTTTTTTTTCCATGTTTTTCGCCTGGTACCGCCTTGCAACATTTCAATACATATTTTCGCCAGTTTTTCCGGTTCAAGCGAAGGTGTTATTTCGCCAATTTCGTATTGTCTGACAATGGCAGCCATTTCAGGCAAATCGGTAACAAGAACAGGCACTCTGGCCTGGATGTAATCGAACAGCTTGTTTGGCAGTGCAAAACGGTAATTCAACCCGATGTCTTCTTCTATTGAAAGTCCCAAATGAGCCTGCGGAGTGAGTTGCGAAAGCTCATCGATGGAAAGCCGTCCCAAAAATTTTACTTTGTTTTTCAACCCCAAACCGGCAACCAGTTTTTCCAGTTCAGGCCTGATATCACCGTCTCCGGCAATGAGCAGCCGGGCATTGTCAACAAAACACATCGCCCTGATGGCCTGTTCAAGCCCCCGTCCTACATTTACAGCACCCTGATACAGAATGACTTTTTCAGCATGAGAATGAAATTCTTCTGCCTCTTTTTTCAAATCAGCAGCTACCGGAAGATTACGTACCACACCGAATGACACACCGTATTTTTCAGTATAAATTCCGGCAATAGAATCGCAAACGGTATAAGCATGTTTCAGTTTCGGAACCATTCGTTTTTCCATCCATTCCCACATTCTTTTCACTTTTGGCCGGTGAACCAGCTCGGGAACTTCGGTAAAAAACTCATGGCTGTCGTAAACAAGTGGTTTTCTTTTCAGCATCGAGGCCAAAAAATTGGCAGGCAAGGTGTCCAGGTCATTCGACAACAACACATCAAATTTTGAAAACATCAAAACAAAAAACAGCCTGAAATTGAAGCAGGCATAAAACAGCGGTCCCTTTCTGAACAGAAGTTTCATCCGTTTGGTTGCGTAGTTGCGGGAAGAAAGCGCCAAACTGTTGGGTAATTCTCTTCCCACAAGCAATACACCGAACCCCATTCGGGTGAGTGTTGAACAGGTTTTGTGCACCCGGTTGTCTGAACCCAGGTCGCTGGTTACCGAAACTATAATTCGCTTTTTGTTATGTGAACTCAATCCGTTTTCTTTTTAAAACCGTAAAAATCGGAAAATATTTTGGGTACTGTGAATACATTGGGTGAAAATGTAAAATTCAATGTCACTCAATCAACAAATTGACTCAATAGTTACCAAATCAGATTAAAAAGTATTTATTTTGTGACTTATTCGTTCACAAAACAGAAAAAATGGCACATACGCACGAACATACACATGCGGTTCCCCACGGCAGGGCATTTGCCCTCGGCATTGGGCTGAACATTATTTTTGTGGCAGTTGAGGTATTTTACGGTCTCCTTGCCAATTCTTCGGCACTGCTGGCCGATGCCGGTCACAATGCCAGCGATGTATTGGGATTGGCTTTTGCCTGGACTGCTGCCTGGCTGGCAACCATCAGACCGCGTGGCAAATACACCTACGGATTGCGAAAAACCACCATTTTGGTTTCCATTTTAAATGCCCTTTTGCTGTTTGGTGCAGTAGTGGCCATCGGATGGGATGCCATTGGAAAACTACAAAACCCGCAACCGGTGGGCGGAAAGCAAATTATGATTGTAGCCGGAATAGGTGTTGTCATCAATACGTTTACTGCCCTGCTGTTTATGAAAGGACAAAAACATGACCTGAACATCCGGGGGGCATTTCTGCACATGGCTGCCGATGCAGTAGTTTCATTGGGTGTAGTGGTATCCGGGTTACTCATTCTGCTTACAGGGAAAAACTGGATTGACCCGGTGATGAGCTTCATCATCATTGCCGTTATTTTGTGGGGAACCTGGCGGTTGTTTTCCGATTCGGTGAACCTGGCCCTGGATGCCGTTCCCAAAAATATAGATGTGGAAAAAGTGCGCCGGTTTATTGAATCGAAAAACGGAGTGGAAAACCTTCACGATCTGCACATCTGGGCCATGAGCACCACACAGGCTGCACTTACAGCCCACCTTGTGATGCCCGATGGAAGTGACGACCAGTTTATTTCCACCCTCCAGACCGAGCTGAAAGAAAAATTCAGCATTGAACACACTACTTTTCAAATTGAAAACAAAAACCTGCAGCAGTCGTGTGGCAATAACTGCTAATAATGAAAGTAAAGCACTATGGAAATCTTCAGGAAGAACGACAAACTTTCTCATCTTATCCACCGGAATTACCACCTGTTACCGGTAATCAACCGGTTCGGTATTTCACTGGGTATCAGAGATAAATCGGTTGAGGAAATTTGCATCGAAAAGAACATCGATACGCACTTTTTTCTGGCCATTGTGAACACCTACCACAATGAAGAATATTTCCCGATGAACGAACTGCTTACCTTTTCGCTGACCGACATTATCGGTTATCTGCGGAAAACGCACGAATATTACCTGCAATATGTTGTTCCCAAACTCGACGATTTGATTTCACAATTGATTGCAAGTAGTAATTCCGATTTCAAGGGACTGCAAATGATTGACGCATTCTACAGAAAATATATAAAAGAATTGTTCCAGCACCTCGATTACGAGGAAAAACAGGTATTCCCTTATGTGATGGAGCTGATTAAAAGCCGGAAGAAAACGGAGGGATACACCATCCGGTCGTTCGAAAAGGAACACACCAACGTGGACGACAAACTGAACGACCTTAAAAACCTGATAATTAAATATATTACACCAGATTACGATAACAATATCTGCAACGAATTTCTGATTACCCTTTTCCGGTTCGAGAAAGACCTGAAGGATCATGCGCGAATTGAGGATAAAATTCTTTTGCCGTTGACCATTAAAATTGAAAATCAACTGGAAAAATGAACCGGAAAATTTTCATCATCCACTCCTCAGAAATCATTCGCAAGGGAATGAATGCTATTTTACGCAGTTATTTCAATACGGAAATTATTCTGCTTGAAAAAAAAGAAGAATTAAAATCCTTTTGCGAATTGAAGGGACAGGATATTGTGATAATTCATGAAAGCATTTTACCCCAAAAAACGATCAGTTTTCAGCAAATTCAGAAAAACAACCGCATAAAATGGATTACCTATCTTAACGACCACGAAGAACCTGCTGAGCCGCTTCCCTTTTGTAACTTTTTTATTACATCGAAAACACAATCATCACAACTTCAAAAATTGGTGGCCCGCTGTTGGGATAAATCCAAAAAAACAACAAAAAACCCAAACAACGAAGAACTTACTGCCCGCGAAAAAGAGGTACTGAAACTGGTGGCCCTGGGACATTCAAACAAAGCCATTGCCGGTAAATTATTCATCAGCATTCATACCGTAATCTCCCACCGGAAAAACATTACCGACAAAACCGGCATTAAATCCATTTCAGGATTAACTGTTTATGCCATTCTGAACAACCTTATCGACACCGAAACCATCAACCCCGAAGACCTCATCTGACAAAAAATCCCAACATCTTGGGATTTCCGGCGCCATTTCGTTCCTGTAGTTTTGCCCCGATATTTATTCATAATGAATCTAAATAAAAACAACATGAAACGAAATTTAATTTTTTCCCTTCTTTTTATATTTCCCGGATTTGTTCATGCACAGCTCAGAGACAGTTTGCCCGGCAACCTCTGGTTTAATGTGGCCGAGCGGCTGCTTCACACCGATGGCAACCTGAAAATCGGAGGGTACGGTGGCGTTCACTACAATCAGCCACTCGATGCGGAGGTAAGGTTAAACGGGAACATGGACGTACACCGGTTCATTATGTTGCTGGGTTACAGTTTCAACAGCAGCACACAGTTTATTTCGGAAATTGAATTTGAACATGTAAAAGAGGTATATATTGAACAAGCCTTTTTGCAGCACAAAATCAACAACTTTATCAATTTCAGAGCAGGTTTGATGCTTACGCCCATGGGGATTACCAACGAGTATCACGAGCCCAACCTGTTCAGGGGAGTGGAACGCCCGCTGATTGACACCTACATTACACCGACTACATGGCGGGAAATCGGCGCCGGGTTTATGGGGTATATTCTGCCGGTTTCCATAAAATACCAGGCTTATCTGATGAATGGTTTCAAAAGCTACGACGGCGGACCACTGCTTAACGGAAAAGGATTAAGGAGCAGCAGGCAAAAAGGAGCCGAAAGCATTTTCAGCTCGCCTAATTTTGCAGGAAAAGTAGAATATTTCGGCATTCGCGGACTCAATGTAGGGGCCTCTGTATATGCCGGAAATACCCAAAGCACCCTGTACAATGGCGTGGAGAAAAACAATGCTTCGGAAATGGCCAGGGCCGATTCGTCGGTGGTGGGGCTCGCCATGTTCGGACTCGATGCAAGGTATTCATCTAAAGGACTCGAACTGCAGGGACAATACTATTACACCGGAATTTCGAACACTGGCCAGTACAACCATTTTACAGCCAAAGCCGACGGAACACCCAACGACGTGGGAAGTTCGTTAACCGGCTTTTATCTGGAAGCAGCTTATAACGTGTTCAGGCCGTTGCATAATATCCGTTCGGAATTGAAACCCTTTGTTCGCTACGAAAAATGGAATACCCAAAATACAATTGAACAAGGATTTACTTTGAATCCGGCTTATGGGAAAAAGGCCATAATCAGCGGATTGGAGTGGGAAATGGCCCGCGGAGCCCTGTTGAAAGCCGACATGCAATTTGTAAAAACGACCGATGAGAGTAATTACGTTAAAACGTTCAATGCGGGAGTTGGTGTCATGTTTTAATTATATGTCATGAAAAATTTCATTTTGACTGCATTCATCCTCTCCTCTGTTTTATCGTTTGGTGCAGGCATCCCCGGTGACCTGCCCAAACCGGTTGTAAGGACGCTGAACAGCATTTTCGGAAAAGACAATGTGGAATTACAAGAAAAAAATCGTTATGGCAAGCCACTTTCCGGAGATAAGTTCTATGCTGTTTATACCGCGGATAGTCCACGCCCTGCCGGTTATCTGCATGTTGGAAATGTGAAAACCTGCCGGGCGGGAGGTTGCTCTCTGCCGGGCAATTCGAACACCGACTTTGACGGAGAATATTTTGATTACCTGATCATATTTAATGCCTCTGCTGAAGTGGAAGTCGTCCGGGTTTTTAACTACCAGGCCAGTTACGGACATGAAATTGCCGCCCGTGGCTGGCTGAAGCAATTTGAAGGTTTTTCGGGTGAACAACCTCTGGAAGCAGGCAAAAACATCGATGCCATTTCAGGTGCAACCGTTTCAGTTCATGCGATTACCGGAGATGTAAAACTGAAAACGAAAATGTTGGAGGAAATTATTTACAACACTGAAAGTGTCGAATAATAACGGCCCTGGGTAATTCCGGTTACACCCGATTTTATATTGAATGAAATTCCAGGATTCTCAGGTTAATCTTGATTCGAAAATTGATTCTTTGATTTTTAATAATTTATTCTTCGTATTTATCAATCCCTGCTGTTTCCATAGTCCGCTCAACCTTTTTCACCAACCCCTGCAACACTTTTCCGGGACCTATTTCGGTAAACGAAGCGGCGCCGTCGGATATCATATTTTTCACGGTTTGGGTCCACCGCACCGGAGCTGTTAACTGGGCAATCAGGTTTTGCTTGATTTCAATCGGGTCGGTAACCGGCAGTGCATTCACATTCTGGTAAACCGGGCAAACCGGCGTGTTGAACAGAGTGGATTCGATGGCAGCAGCCAGTTCTTCGCGGGCCGGTTCCATTAATGGAGAGTGGAACGCTCCGCCAACAGGAAGTTTTAATGCACGTTTGGCGCCTTTTTCGGTCAGCAGTTCGCAGGCCTTGTCAACTCCGCTAACCGAACCGGAAATCACCAGCTGCCCGGGGCAATTGTAATTTGCCGGCACAACCACATAGTCGATGGAGCTGCACACCTCCTCCACCACCTCATCGCCGAGGCCCACAATGGCGGCCATGGTTGAAGGTTCTGCCTCGCAGGCTTTTTGCATAGCCTGTGCACGTTTCGATACCAGTGTAAGTCCAACTTCGAAAGTAAGTGCACCCGCTGCCACCAAAGCAGAAAATTCGCCCAGCGAGTGGCCGGCAACCATGTCGGGTGAAAAATTTTTAAGTGTTTTAGCCAGCAGCACCGAATGCAGAAAAATAGCCGGCTGCGTAACTTTTGTCTGTTTCAGGTCTTCAGCCGTTCCTTCAAACATGATGGCTGTGATGTTAAAGCCAAGTATTTCATTGGCTTTTTCAAAAAGAACTTTGGCTTCAGCCGAATTCTCATATAAATCTTTCCCCATGCCGGGGTATTGAGCTCCCTGTCCGGGAAATACGTATGCCTTCATATTTTTGCTTTTAAAATTCCGGCGGCAAAGGTAATGGATTTTGGTAAAACACAGATACCTCACCAAACAGTCACATCTCTTGTCCGTGGTGGAGAAGATTAAAATAACCATCTGAATAAATGAAAGTTAACAATCCCGGACACCGCTACAGAACTTAAGCTTTAAAAGATTTATTTTCTGAATACAACTGCTGGGTTTATGCTTTGTTTCACCAAAACTTTTCATAAGGTGACTTTTTTTATATTTTTGGTTTCTCAAAGAAGAGGTGTGGCAATGAATGGAAAACTGATTATTTTAATGTTCGTTTTTTTTATATCCTGGAATGCATATTCGCAGGAACCGCTAATGCCTGTGCTGCCTGCACAGGATTCGGTTTCGATGGAAGCAGAACGCCAGATAATGTATCACCGATTGCTTTCGGGCACATTGCATTTGGGCGGTTTGATGGACCCATTGACAATGCCCGAATTCAACTTCAACACCCCTCTGACCGTTGGCTGGAATTTCCACTTGCCTGAGAATTCATTCCATTTTCACAACTTTGGCGGAGCTTTGCCCGGCCGGTTTGGATTTGGAACTTCTCCTTTTTTGCGAAACGAAACGGTATTCAGCGGTTCGGCATACCAGTTGAACGAACGGGTTACGTTCGGCGGATACAGTTTTGGCGCCAATTCCGCTTTTACAGCTCCTTTCCCCAATCAGGGAATGAACAATTTCGATGTGCGCGGCTCCACGATTTTTTTGCAGTATAACGTATCGAAAAACTTTAAAATTGAAACACGGGTAAACGTAACACAAGGCCCCGGATTTTAATTTGAAAATCTCCACTTTGAACTTTAAACTTTAAACTTGGAACTTCTCTATGTTAACAGTTTACAAAGCATCGGCAGGCTCCGGCAAAACCTTTCAACTGGTGGCCGAATACCTGAAACTACTGCTGAAAAATCCGTTGAGTTACCGGAACATTCTGGCTGTAACTTTCACCAACAAAGCCACCCAGGAAATGAAAAGCCGGATTCTGGAACAACTACACCAACTGGCTGAAAATAAAAAATCAGATTACCTGGATTTGCTGAAAAATGCAACTTCATTTTCGGAGGAAACAATAAGACTACGGGCAAAACAGGTGTTGAAAAATATTTTGCACGATTACAACCGGTTTTCAGTAAATACCATCGACTCATTCACCCAGCGGGTAATAAAGGCATTTAACCGCGAAATGGGAATTTCACCGCATTTTATTCTTGAACTCGACAACGAACTCATTCTGGAAGAGGCTGTTGACCGATTAATGGCCAAAGTAGATACGGACAAACAACTGCGCAGGTGGCTGGTAAAGTTTAGCGAAGAAAAAATAAGGGAAAACAAAAGCCAGCGGATTGAAGCGGACATAAAAGCACTTGGCAGCGAATTGTTTAAGGAAAAGTTCCAGGTGTTTTTTCCTGAAAATGAGTCAGAAGAAAACCCCTACAACCGTGAAAATCTGGAAGATTTCAGGAAAGAACTGGAGAAAATCATTCACTGGTACGAAAGTACAATCAGAAAAAAAGCGGCTGATTGTATGGATGTCGTCCAGAAGGCCGGATTTACAGTCGATGATTTTTTGTATAAAACAGGAGGAGTTGCCGGATTTCTGAAAAAAATGGCCGATGGTGAACTAAAAGAACCTGGCACCCGTGTGCTTGCTGCTGCCGAATCAACAGAAAAATGGTTCTCCAAATCACACGAACACAAAAATGCATTGGGTCAACTTGTTGAAACAAAGCTTCAGCCTTTGCTGCAGGAAATTCTGGAATTTTACACATATAACGAAAACAAATACCTGTCGGCCATTGAAGTGCGAAAACAGTTGCGCATGCTGGGAATCCTTACCGACCTGAAAGAGGAAGTGAAACTCCTTTTGCAGGAAAAAGGAATTTTGCAGATTTCAGACTCCAACCTGTTACTGAGTAAAATCATTGGCGAAAGCGATTCTCCTTTTATTTATGAAAAAGTCGGTTCGCGATTCGACTATTATATGCTCGACGAGTTTCAGGATACCTCTTCGCTGCAGTGGAACAATTTTAAACCGCTGGTTGCCAATGCGCTGGCCGAAGGTCATCCGGCGCTTCTGGTGGGCGATGTAAAACAATCGATTTACCGCTGGCGCAACTCCGACTGGAACATTCTGGCCTCCCATATTCATTCCGATTTTCCGAATTATTCACCCATCGAAATTCCGCTCGAAAAAAACTGGCGCAGTCAAATCAATATCATCGATTTTAATAATGCTGCAATCGGTGCGCTGAAACAAACCTTCGAAGATTTTTTATTCACCGAAATTGAAGATGAAAGTTACCGGGAAAAATTCAGCCAAATTTATCAGCATTTCAGGCAGGAGCCGGGAAAATCGGGTGCTGAGAAAAAAGGTTTGGCCGAAGTGAATTTTTTGCCGGATGAGGATTTTGAGGAACAGTCGCTTGAACTGCTGATACAGCAAGTGAAACAATTACAGGATAAGGGACTGAAAGCATCTGAAACAGCCATCCTCATCCGGAAAAACAAGGAGGGTGCAAAAATTATTGAAGCTTTTATGGAAGCATCGAAAAAAGAAGAAAATGCGGGGTACAACCTGACGGTGCTTTCCAACGAATCCCTTTTTCTGTTTGCTTCGAGGGGTGTGAATATGGTCATGCTTGTAGTTGAACTGCTTATCGATTCTCAGGCAGAAATCAGAAAGGTTGCCCTGCTGCACCTTTGGCTTTCGTGGCTGAAACCTGCTCTGAAAAAAGTGGGATTCGCTTTTTCGGACGAACCTCAATTAACCCTCAATTTTGAAACTTTAGCGGCTGAAAGTTCAGGAATCTGGTCAATCGATGAAAATTTTGAGTCGGTGTTTGAAACCGAACTCGGAGAAAAAATAAACCAGCTCCGGCAAAAAGTGCTTTTGTCTTCCCTCGACGAAACGGTTACCGAAATTTGTGCGGTTTTCGGGCTCTTTAAAATCAGAGCTGAACTTCCGTTTCTGCAAACCCTTATCGACCAGGCTGCCAACCTGAAAATTACTCTCTCAAACGATCTTTCCAACTTTCTGTTCTGGTGGAATGAGAAAGGACACAAAACATCGGTGGGTGTGAACGAAGAAGTGGATTCGGTGCGTTTGCTCACTGTACACAAAGCCAAGGGGTTGGAGTACGAAGCCATTTTACTGCCGCTGTTCAACTGGGATGTTTCCTGGACAGGAAGCCTGGCTCCTGTGCTTTGGTGCCGCCCCGGAACAGAACCTTTCAACCGCTTTCCGCTGTTGCCGGTAAAAGCGGGAAAACCGCTCGCCAAAACCATTTTCAGAAATGATTACTACGAAGAAAAAGTGAGCAGTTACATCGATACCATGAATTTGGTTTATGTGGCTTTCACCCGCGCCAAATCGGCCTTGTTTATCAACTGCAAAAAGAAACCGGAAAAGGAGAATTCCAAAAAACCGGAAGCTCCGGGAAATTCAGTCAATTCGATGCTGGAATTTGCATTGAAAAAGATGGCCGGTGAAAAACAGTTTGCCGGGTGTCTGAATGAAAATGATTCTGTTTTCCGGTTCGGCGAACTGCCTGTTTTCAGCTCCGGCCAAAATGCACAGAAACCGGCGTGGATAGAAAATTATCAGTTTTATGATTTTCGTGACAGAATCCGGCTGCGGCTCAACAGTGAAGATTTTCTGACGGGAGAAGAACACCGCCGTTCGGTGAAAAACACCGGAAAGCTGGTGCACGGGATTCTGGCCGAAGTAATAACCGCAGAAGACATTGGACCCGCCTGCAACAAAGCATTTAAAGAAGGCCGAATCAGCGAAACAGAACAGAAAACAATCCTGAAAAAGCTGGAAACCAGCTTGCAAAATCCGGTAATCAGCCGCTGGTTCGATGGCAGCTTCACCATCCTAAACGAACGAAACCTATTGGCACCGGGCAAATTGCTGCGGCCCGACCGGATGATGATTTCCGGGAAACATGCCATTGTGGTGGATTACAAATGGGGCGAAAAAATGCCTGAAAAATACCACAACCAGGTTTCCCGCTATGCCGAAACCTTAAAAAAATGTGGTTTCGAAAAAGTGGAGGGATTTCTTTGGTACATCAATCAGGATGAAGCAGAACAGGTGGTGTAATGGAATAAACCCTTAGGGTTACGAAGTTCCCTAAGGGTTTTTGCCATTAAAATATTTTATACTTTTGTACCAAAAAATTTAAGATTATGATCCAGCGAATTCAAACCGTTTATATATTTATCTCCGCCGTACTCACAGGGTTATTGTTACAACTCGATTTTGCAGAACTGGCAGTGGAAGGGCAGCTGTACGTTTTCAATGCCAAAGGAATCATCAGCGACGGCCAAATATTATTCGACGGGCTGCCGGTAATGGGTTTTATCGGGTTAATTACGTTGTTGCACCTTATCATCATTTTTCTGTACAAAAAACGCATCCGGCAAATACGGTTTCTTTCATTCACCATCATCCTGCTTCTGGGCCTTGTGGGTGTAATGTTCTACTTTTTGTATGCAGCATTCGACGGCGCCGAAATTGTATTCAAAATTCCGGTCGTTTTTCCGGTACTGGCAGTCATACTCGACTACCTGGCCATCCGTTCCATTGGAAAAGACGAAGCGCTGATTAGAAGTCTGAACCGGATACGGTAACCGGTTATGAAAGCCATGATTTTTGCCGCCGGTCTTGGAACCCGGCTGAAAGAAGAAACCCAAAACAAGCCCAAAGCGCTGGTTGAAGTTGGCGGAAAACCATTGCTGCAACATGCCATTGAAAAATTAAAAACAGAAGGATTCACTGAAATTGTGGTCAATGTCCATCATTTTTCCAAAATGGTTATTGAATTTGTCAACAGTAATGATTTTGGCCTTCCTGTGCACATTTCCGATGAAACAGACAAACTGCTCGACACCGGCGGCGGATTGAAAAAGGCAGCTCCACTTCTGGAAGGAAACAAACCGATTCTCATTTACAATGTGGACATTCTGGGCAACCTGGATTTACAAAAACCGATAGAAGAACACCTTCAGTCCGGTGCGCTGGCCACGCTGGTTGTGCGCCACAGGCAAACGCAGCGTTATTTCAAATTTGATAAGGAAAAACGGCTGGTGGGCTGGATAAACAAAAAAACCGGCGAAAAAAAGGCAGCAATTCCCGAAAACTTTGAAAATGCTACCGAGATGGCTTTTAGCGGAATTCACGTTATCAGTCCCGAAATTTTTAAACTGATGCCTGATGTGGATCGGTTTTCCATAACTAATTTCTATCTTGAACGGGCAAATAGTCATTTCATCAGGGGATATTTCGATGACTCGGATATATGGATGGATGTGGGGAAACCGGATGAACTTGAGAGAGCCCGTTCCGTATTTGGTTAACAGTTTTAGCTAAACAGGATGACCGAACTTACATCCAATGCAGCTTCCACTCAAATGCTTTTGCCAGCCTTTGCAAGTATTGCCGTTGCCACCGGCGACAATCCGCTGCTGTTTATGATTCCGGCAACCATAGCTTCTTCCCTGGCATTTATGCTGCCCACAGCAACTCCGCCCAATGCCATTATTTTCGGTACCGGTAGGGTTACCATCGACCGGATGATGCGTACGGGAATTGCGCTGAATATACTGGGAATTCTTATTGTAACCATAATGACTTACCTGTTGATTGGGCGCTTGTTTGAAGTCTCATTCGGCCAGGTTCCTGCCTGGGCAGGATAAATATTACAGCGAAGCCCAAATACGTGCCAGCGAATGTCCCGGTGCTTTCAAATTCAAATCGAGAAAATAGCCGAATGGTGTTTGAGCCGTTTCAAATCCACCGTTTTGCAATCGTTTTTCGGCAAGATCGAAAACTTCTTTTGTAAATTCCACAGAAGCCTTTGAATCAGACAGGTGAGCAAACGAATGCAGTATGACTTTTTTGCAATCGTTTTTACGGGCTGCCCACTTCAGGTGATTCACCAGTTTTTTCTCGCGACTTTTCACATCGCTTTCTTCATCGCTTTCTTCAACCTGGATAAATGCCAGAATTGAATTGGTATAAGTGGCTCCTTCAGTTAAGTCCTCTGCCGTCTCCAGGTTTTTTTGTGCCGGGGTGTAACTGAATTCATCTGCATACATTACCAGTACTTTCATCTTATCCTGTTTTTAGCAAACTTATAATTTTTCTGCCGGAATAAAAAAAGCTTCTGGCTGGCTCACAGATGAAATTTTCCAATTCAATTTTCACAACAATAAATGCAACTCAGCCATTAAATATTAACTTTGGCGCAAAAGTAATAAAGATGCGTTGGTTATTTTTTACAGCATTTTTTGTGATGGCAGCAGCCGGATTTTTGACGGCTCAAATTTCACAGGGCGGACAACCCATGAAAGTTCCGCCTTTGAAAAGCCGTGGAATCCCCGAACAGGTAATGCCGGAAGTCAACCACTTCGAGTTGCACCAAAAAACCCTTGAAAGCCGGCAAACCGAACCGGCACTAAAACCGTTCCGTTTTGCCGTGGGCTTCGATGTAACTATTTCTCCGGAAAATGACGGACTCTGGACCAGCAATTTGAATGGGTATGATGTGTGGCAGGTAAAAATCCGTTCTTCGAACGCTTTTTCCATCAGCCTTGTTTTTCACGAGTTCCAACTTCCGGCGGGGGCCCGTTTGTTTGTGTTTAATGAATATGAAAACCATTTTATTGGCGCCTTCACCCAGACAAACAATAAAAGTTTCAAAAAGCTGGCAGTTGCTCCCGTGACCGGGGAAGAGGTGGTTGTTCAGTATGAAGTGCCGGCAGACCAAAAACACAGTAATGACTTTGTAATAAAAGAGGTTTTTCACGATTACGTTGGCATATTGAAAACCAGCGAACGGCGGCCCATGGGAAAAACCGCAGGCTCGTGCAACATCGATATAAATTGTACTGAGGGAGCCAACTGGCAAAACGAAAAAGACGCTGTTCTCCGAATCATTACAACCAAAAAGGTAAACAACCGCACGTACCGTGAAATATGCACCGGAACCTTGATTAATAATACAGCCGGAGATCAGACACCTTACATCATCACAGCCGCCCATTGCATCGAAAACAATGAATTTGCAGAAGAGTCGGTATTTACATTCAACTACGAAAGTCCTTACTGTGCCCCGCTCGATGGCGATCCGGCCAACACCATTTCCGGTTCACAACTGAAGGCCATATCCGACAGCCTCGATTTTGCACTGGTGGAGCTGAGTCTTGTCCCGCCGCCGGAATTCCGGCCATACTATGCCGGATGGGACCGGCGCATGGTTTACCCCGATTCAACAGTGAGTATTCACCATCCGCAGGGCGATATAAAAAAAATGGCATACGACAGCGATTCGCCTGTATATTCCAATTTCGCCAACGGATACACGCCCAGCGGATTTTTAAAAGTTTTACGCTGGGAAGGGGGTGTTACCGAAAACGGTTCTTCGGGAGGACCGCTTTTCAGTCCTGAAAAGAATCTCATAGGAACCCTTACCGGCGGATTAGCAACCTGCAGCAACCCGGTAAACGACTATTTCTCCCGGTTCGATATGGCCTGGGAATTCCGGGCCGATTCCGCCAGGCAATTGAGATACTGGCTCGATCCACTAAGATCCGGTAAGGAAACGATGAACGGAAAAAGATTTTACACCGATGAAGACCTGTGCCTGGCTTATACCCACCTGGAGGAGTTTGACGAGCACCGGAATGTCGTTTTAAGAAACCAGGGGCAGTTTGCAGGTTACTGGGGAGGTAGCAACAGTGAGGGAATTACTGAATTCAGCGAGCGGTTTTCACTTCCCGGCAATGTCAGACTTCACGGAGTTACGCTGGGGGTTGGAAAAAACCGCTTAACAGCCGGGCCTGCCAACCAGGAAATTCAGATAAATGTTTACAATGGTAGCGAACTGCCCGTGGATTTGATTCACTCGGAGTCGTTTCCTGTGACCGGAATGGTTCCCGATGCCATGAATTTCATCCAGTTCAGTCAGTCGGTTGAACCAGCCGATACCTTTTTTGTGGCCTTTGAACTGAAAAACATGCAACCGCAGGATTCATTTGTCGTTTACCAGTCGTTGCGCTCACCTGAAAATGAGAATTTTTTCTGGTTTAAAAAAGACGGCTGGTGGTACAATTTTAAAGAAGCCAATACCGACGGAGCATCCATGGTGAATGTGTTTGAACTGGTAGCCTGCAACGTAAGCGAACTGGTTAACGATACGCCACTGGTAACCAACCCGAGGGAAGCCATTATTTACCCGAACCCGACCCGGGGAATTTTTACATTTGAAGCAGGCCTGGAGATTGATCAGGTAAACATACAAGTGTTTAACCTGATTGGGCAGGAGGTAAATGCTGGATTATCCGGTCACCTCGAAAGAAAAATTCAAATTAACCTGGCCGGAAATAACCCGGATGTTTATTTTGTTCGGCTCAAAACCGAAAGTGGTATCATTTCAAAAAAAGTAACTTACGTACCGTGGTAAACTGAAAGATATGCGGAATATCAAACAATTATTCATAGTAATCATTCTCTTTTCCGCCTGTACGGATTCTCAGAACAAAGTACTCCACAATGAAAATACAAACCAGTATGCCCACGGATTTCAAATTGAAAAAAACAGCGGTTTCACCAAACTTTCTGTTTTCAATCCCTGGGGAAATGCCCGGAATGTTTCTTTTGATTATTATCTGATAGAAAAAGGCAAAACGATTCCCCAAACTCTTTTGCATGAAAAAATCATTAAAACCCCTGTGGAACGGGTTATTTGCCTTTCAACCACACACATTGCTTTTTTGGATGCGCTGGAAGAAACTCACACAGTAGTTGGCATTTCCGGAAGCGGTTACGTTTCCAACTCCAAGGTAAGGTCCCGCATGGAACAGGGCGAAGTTCCCGATGTGGGCTATGGGCAAAACCTGAACTACGAGCTGATTGTTAACCAGAAACCCGAGTTGGTTATGGTTTACGGAGTAGGAAGCGAGGTTACCAACCTGACGCAAAAACTGGAAGAACTTGAAATTCCGGTCATAATGGTGGCCGAATACCTGGAAGAAAACCCTTTGGGCAAAGCCGAATGGATTAAATTTATAGCGACCCTTTTTCAGAAAGAGGAGGAAGCAGAAAACTATTTCCAACATGTTGAAAATGAATATTTCAGACTAAAAACGCTGGCTGCCAACCAAAACCGGAGGCCCAAAGTTCTGGTGGGCTCGCCCTACAACGATTCCTGGTGGGTACCGGGAGGAAAATCATACCTGGCCAACCTGATTGCTGACGCCGGTGGCGACTACCTGGGTAAAACCAGTACTTCGCGCGAAAGCTATGTCATTTCGTTTGAAAATGCCCTGGTTTGGGGCAGCGAGGCCGATGTGTGGATCAACATGAGCAACATAGCATCGAAAAAGGAAATTGCAGCAACCGACCAGCGTTTTCAAAGCTTCAGGGTATTTCGCGAAGGAAAAATCTACAACAATATAAAAAGACTCGGGAGCCACGGAGGAAACGATTTCTGGGAAAGCGGCACAGTGAATCCGCATTTGGTTTTGCGCGATTTGATTGCTGTTTTTCATCCCGGACTTATAGAGGAAGAACTTACGTATTACCAGGAACTGAAATGAAACATCGGCAACAACATAGAAAATTACCTGCAGGACTGCTCTTTGGTTTGCTGACCTTGCTGTTCCTGCTGTTTTTTGTTGCCGACCTTTTGCTGGGCTCCATCATTATTCCCGTGAAACAGATTTTTCTGGCTCTTTCAGGATCGGCCGATGCGAATGAAACATTCCGGACTATTGTACTCGAATTCAGGCTGCCCAAAGCACTTACTGCCGTTTTTACAGGAGCGGCTTTGTCGTTGAGCGGGCTGCAGATGCAAACTGTATTTCGCAATCCGCTTGCCGGGCCTTATGTGTTGGGTATAAGTGCAGGCGCCAGCCTGGGCGTGGCACTTTTTGTTCTCGGCTTTTCTTCGTCGCTGGCCTATGGCATATTTTCGGCCACTGGCGCCTGGTCGCTGGCGCTGGTTGCCTGGGCCGGTTCGTTTCTGGTTATGCTGCTGGTGCTTTACGTTTCAGCACGTGTAAACGATATTATGACCCTGCTTATTCTCGGTATTTTATTTACCAGCGCCGTAACTGCTTTTGTAAGTATTTTGCAGTATTTCAGCAGCGAATCAATGCTGAAGGCATTTGTTATCTGGACTATGGGAAGTTTGGGGAGCGTGACCAAATCGCAGCTGGCGGTGCTGGCGCCGGCCATTTTTGCAGGCACTGCTCTGGCATTCCTGAAAATAAAAGACCTGAATGCTTTTTTACTGGGCGAAGATTATGCGCGTTCCCTGGGAGTTTCGGTAAAAACCAGCCGTGTTGTTATATTTTTAAGCACAAGCCTTTTGGCCGGAACCATCACCGCCTTTTGCGGGCCAATCGGTTTCATAGGCATTGCCGTTCCGCACATTTGCAGGGTAATTTTTAAAACCGCTAACCATTTAATTCTGGTGCCGGCAGTTCTTTTAACCGGCAGTATCGTAATGCTTTTCAGCGACATTGTGTCGCAGCTGCCAGGCATGCAGACTACTCTGCCCATCAATTCGGTTACTGCCCTTATCGGTATCCCGGTAATTATCTGGATGATTGTGAAAAACAGAAAATTTGTTTCGGTATAATGAGTAGCGAACAAATACATATTGAGCTGAAACAACTTTCGGTTGGTTACGAACAGCCGGGAAATGTCCCGTTGGAAATACTAACTGGCGTAAATCTTAAAGCCGCTCCGGGCGAAATGGTGGCGCTTATTGGTGGCAACGGCATAGGCAAAAGCACCCTGCTCCGCACACTGGCCGGATTTCAACCCTGGTTCGCCGGCGACATTCAGATTGGGGGAAGAAGCCTTAATTCACTTCAACCCAAAGAGGTTGCCCGCATTATGAGTTTCGTTTCCACCGAAAACATCCGCATTCCCAACCTTTCTGTCTTCGATTTGGTAGCGTATGGCCGGTTCCCTTATACCAACTGGATTGGAATGCTGCAGCCCGAAGACAGAAGAGTTATCCTGGAGGCTATCAACAATGTCGGACTTAAGGGGTTTGAAGACCGACCGGTTATGCATATAAGCGATGGTGAACGCCAGCGGGCAATGATTGCCCGCGCCCTTGCACAGGATACTCCGGTTATTATTCTCGATGAACCTACGGCTTACCTCGATGTAAGCAACAAATATGAAATTTTTCACCTGCTGCAACTTCTTGCATACGAAAAAAAGAAAACCGTGGTGTTGTCAACCCACGACCTGAACATTGCCCTGCGGGAAGTAGATAAACTCTGGATAGTTACAGAAAACGGAAATTACGAGGGTGCACCGGAAGATGCGGTATTAAACGGCTGGCTGAACCAGCTGTTTTCAAACAAGCATGTAGAGTTTGATGAAAAAGAGGGCGAGTTTTTCTTTAAAAAAGAATTTCGCGAAAAAGTAAAAGTTGAAGGAGATGGCCTTCAGCTTATGTGGACACTTCGCGCCCTGAATCGAAAAGGCTATCAGATTGTAATGCAGGCAGAACCCGATTTTCGTATTGAAGTAAAAAACGGAGAGTGGACTTTTCACCGTAAGAACCAAACCACCCAATTTAAAAGTATTTACCGCCTTTTGGCTTTTCTGGAATAGAAACTTGTATTACTTTTACCCGAAAAGAACCACAATATGAAACGAGCATGTAAAATATTTACGCCCAGCATAGTGATTAAAATACATGCGAGTTCCATACTATACCTTTAAAAATAAACAATTTTAATAGTATGAAAGAAGTTGAAATTTATTGCCACAATACACACTCGAAGCATGTTTATCCCATGGGTATATCCCTGATGGAAATCAGCCAGGATTTAAATATCGAACTCGAAAACACAGTATGCGGCGCTGTAGTTAACCACCAGGTGCGCGAACTTTCGTTCTGCGTGGTAAAGCCAAAGCATGTTGAGTTTTTCGACGTGGCACACCCCGATGGAATCCGAATGTATATACGAAGCTTGATTTTTGTGCTGTATGCCGCTGTAAAAGAAGTTTTTCCACACGTTTCACTGCGCATCCGCAAAGGAATTTCCAACGGATACTTCTGTGAGCTTACAGGCTTTGGCAGAGAAGTTACCGAACCCGACATATTGCTCATTAAAAAGGAAATGCAAAAGCTAATCGACAATGATATTCCGTTTGTAAAAAAAGGATTGCTTACCGAAAATGCCGTAGAACACCTGATGAGAGAAGGCCTGGAAGAAAAAGCACAGCTCTTCGAACAAAAAGGCCATCTTTTTACCAGCCTCTATTTTTTAAATGAACTCGGAAATTATTTTTACGGTCACCTGCTGCCTTCCACCGGCTACATTTCCAGTTTCGGACTGGAGTTGTATTACGACGGAATACTATTGCGAATCCCCGACCCGGGAAATTTCAACGAACTGCTGAATGCACCAAAGCAGCAAAAGTTGTTTGAAATTTTTCAGGAACACAAGGACTGGGCTGAGATTCTGGATGTGGACACGGTTTCTAATCTGAATGAATATGCCCTTCAGAAAAAAGGTGGTTATATCATTAAAATTTCAGAAGCGCTGCACGAAAAAAAGATTGCAGAAATTGCCAACAAAATTCACGACCGGAACGGCGATGTAAAGGTGGTGCTCGTTGCCGGTCCGTCGGCCTCGGGTAAAACCACCTTCAGCAAGCGGCTGGGCGTTCAGCTGGCGGTAAACGGGTTACGCCCCTACCAGATTTCCCTCGACGATTACTTTGTTGACCGGGAGCATACCCCGCGCGACGAAGAAGGAAATTTCGATTTTGAAGCGCTGGAAGCCATCGATGTTGGTTTTTTCAACGAACAACTCATCGATCTGATGAAAGGGAAAGAGGTACAACTGCCCAAATTCGATTTTCACAGAGGACAAAGGTATATGAATGGCGACCGGTTACGCCTGCGAACGGGCGATATTCTGATTGTGGAAGGAATTCACGGAATGAACCCGCGTCTGCTACCCATGATTGAAGAAAAAAACACCTTCAAAATTTTTATTTCTGCGCTTACCCAAATTTCAATGGACGAACACACGCACATCTCAACTTCCGACAACCGGTTAATTCGTCGCATGATTCGCGACAGCAAATATCGCAGTTACCGGGCAGCAGATACCATTAGACGCTGGCCTTCGGTAAGAAGAGGCGAGGAAAAAAACATATTCCCCTTTCAGGAAAATGCTGATGTGATGTTTAACTCGGCAACCCTTTACGAACTGGGTGTGCTAAAAAAATATGCCGAACCGCTGCTGAAAATGGTACTGGAAAACCAGCGGGAATACATGGAATCCATGCGGTTACTGAAGTTTCTTTCGTATTTCAAACCCATCGACGATGAAGAGATTCCGCCCACATCGCTTATAAGGGAGTTTTTAGGTGGCAGCAGCTTTTTGTACTAAAATTTTCGTTGTCTGATATTATCTCTGCTGATTACTGTTAACCTGTTTTTAAAATCGATTTTTTTTGAGTTGAAAAGTCCAACTAAAAATTCACCGGGTTCATTTGGTTGAAAGTTTGTCCACCGTAAATAAATGACTCCCCCGGCAGGTTTATAACCTTTTTTGAATACCAACTCTCCATAATCTCTGTCGAATGTAAGGATTGTTCTCTTTTCTTTCATTGACAAAGACATAACTTCACTGTCGAAGATCCCCATATAATCTTTTCCTACGGCAATTATGTCGAACCCCGATTTTTCAAGTATTTTAACGCTGCTCAAAGGGAAATTTTCGTTTGCCAGGAGTTTCATCAGACTGATTCTAAAGGCTCATTATAAATCAGCCCATCTTTTATTATTTCCTGAATATAGGCAAAAACAGCCTGTAAATTTTCTTTTGTCAGTCTGGGGTAATTTTCAATCAACTGCTGCTCGCTCCAACCTGAAGCTAATAAATTAATAACATGCTCAACTGATAACCGTGTTCCCTTTATTATCGGTTTACCAGCCAAAACTTTGTTGTTTGTCTCTATATGCATCTTCCAATCCATGTCTCAAATTTATAACTATTTTAATTAAATTTCAGTACCTTTAAACGAAAATCAACATTTATTCACCTTTAAATTAAAAAATTATGGCATTTGAATTACCAAAATTACCCTATGGGAAAAATGCGCTGGAACCATTTATCAGCGAAAAAACCATTGAGTTTCACTACGGAAAACACCATCAGGCATACGTGAACAATGTAAACAACCTGATTGGCGGAACAAAGTTCGAAAATGCTTCGCTGGAAGAAATCATCATGAAAGCGGACGGTGGAATTTTCAACAATGGCGCGCAGGTGTGGAACCACACCTTCTATTTTATGCAGTTTAATCCCGATGGCTGTGAAGAGCCGAAAGACGAACTCAAAGCGGCCATCAATGTAAAATTTGGTTCGTTTGAAACATTTAAGGAAGAATTTTCAAAAGCAGCTGCCACACTGTTCGGCTCGGGCTGGGCCTGGCTGGTGAAAAATGCAAACGGCGAACTGGAAATTGTGCAAACCAGCAACGCCGGCAATCCGCTGCGCGACGGCAAAACGCCGCTGCTAACCTGCGATGTTTGGGAACATGCATACTACCTCGACAAGCAGAATGCACGCCCGAAATACATCGAGGATTTCTGGAAAATTGTTGACTGGAAAGTGATTTCAGAACGGTTTTCCGGTTAATTTTTAAATGAATGAAATGAGCGTAGAAAAAGTTCTGGAGGCGATGAAATCTGCCGGCAAACCTTTAAAAGCCGGTGAAATTGCCGATGCTGCCGGCCTCGGTAAAAAAGAGGTGGACAAGGCAATGAAGGTTTTAAAAGAGCAGGAGGCGATTGTTTCGCCTAAAAGGTGCTACTGGCAACCAAAATCAGTTTGAAGTTTCGGGTTCAAAGTTCTTTTGGCCGGAATTAACGATTTGGCTTATAATGTAAACGGGAAAAGTGTCATCACTTTCCCCGTTACATTATTGAATTCTCTGAACTTTGAACTCTGAACTATATGTACCAGTTAATCAACTGCTCTAAAAGTTCCTGTTTACCGCTGATTTGTTTTGGCTCACCCACTTCACGGGCAATTTCGCGGAGGTCTTCCAGCGAAAGTTTACCGGCTTCAAAATCGGCGCCTTTCCCTGCATCGAATGAAGCATAGCGTTTTTTGCGCATTTCCAGGTAATCCGATTCGGTCATGATTTTGTCGGCTACCAGCAGTGCCCGTGCAAAAACATCCATTCCCGAAACATGTGCAATGAAAATGTCTTCCAAATCAGTGGAATTTCTGCGGGTTTTTGCATCGAAGTTAATCCCTCCGTTTGTAAAACCACCTGCCTGCAGAATTTCCAGCATAGCTTCGGTTACTTCGTAAATATTGGTCGGGAACTCGTCGGTATCCCATCCGTTCTGGTAGTCGCCTTTGTTGGCGTCTATTGAACCGAGCAATCCGGCATCGGCAGCCATGCGCAGGTCGTGAGCAAAGGTGTGGCCGGCCAGCGTGGCATGGTTCACTTCAACGTTCAGTTTGAAGTCTTTGTCGAGACCGAAATTGCGCAGGAATCCGATTACGGTTTGTGAATCGAAATCGTACTGGTGTTTGGTTGGTTCCATGGGTTTCGGTTCAATCAGGAAAGTTCCTTTGAAACCCTGTTTGCGACCGTAGTCGCGGGCCATGGTCAGCATTTGTGCCAGATGTTCAATTTCTCTTTTCGTGTCGGTGTTGTGCAGGGTCATGTAGCCTTCGCGACCGCCCCAGAAAACGTAGTTTGAACCGCCCAGCGCAATGGTTGCATCGATGGCATTCTTCAGTTGCGTAGCAACATTTGTTAATACGTTAAAATCGGGGTTGGTTGCGGCGCCGTTCATGTAACGCGGATTGGAGAACACGTTGGCCGTTCCCCAAAGCAGTTTAACGCCCGAGGCTTCCTGTTTCTGTTTGGCCACTTCCACCATTTTTTCGAGGCGTTTTTCAATTTCGAAAACGGTTCCGTCACCCACCACATCCACATCGTGAAAACAGTAATAGGGAATGTTCATTTTGGTTATGAACTCGAAAGCCGCGTCCATGCGTTCTTTGGCAGCATCCATTTGGTCGGTGGCGCCGTCCCACGGAAAAATCTGGGTTCCCGGTCCGAATGGGTCTCCTCCCGTTCCGCAGAAGGTGTGCCAGTAAGCCACTGCAAAGCGCAGGTGTTCTTTCATGGTTTTGCCTGCAACCACTTTGTTTTCGTCGTACCACTTAAATGCAAGTGGATTTCTTGATTCTGGGCCTTCGTATTTTACCTGTCCGAGGCCTTTGAAATACTCCTTGTTTCCGATTAATACTTCCATTTTTAATTTATTATTTGTGAATGATTATTGATTATTTTAGTGCTTTATCCAGTTCGGTTTTCCAGTTGTTGTATGCATCCTGGTATTCCGCTTTTTTGTCTGTATCGGGTTCTACGGTTTCCAGTTTGCTAAGGTTTGCAAAAGCCTCTTTTGCCGATGCATAATAGCCCGAACCGATGCCGGCACCGCGTGCTGCACCCACCGAACCATCGGTATTGTACAATTCAATGGTGGCGCCGCTCACACCGGCCAGCGTGTCGCGGAAAACCGGACTGAGAAACATGTTGGCCTTTCCTGCCCGAATCACTTTGGCATCTATTCCGGTGTTTTGCATAATGTCCATGCCGTATTTGAATGAAAATACAATTCCTTCCTGGGCTGCCCGAAGCAAATGGCTTTTATTGTGAATATTGAAATTGATTCCATTGAACGATGAACCGATGTTCCGGTTGTTCAGTACCCTTTCAGCACCGTTGCCAAACGGCAAAATGGTTACACCTTTCGAGCCGATGGGAACTTCTGCAGCCAGTTGGTTCATTTCGTCGTATGTAAGGTTTTCGCCTGCCAGCCTTTTGAGCCAGGCGTTAAGAATCCCCGTTCCATTGATGCAAAGCAGTACGCCCAGCCGCGGGTTTTCAGCCGAATGGTTCACATGGGCAAAAGTGTTTACGCGCGATTGCGGGTCGTATTTAATTTCGTCGCTCACCCCGTAAACCACGCCCGAAGTGCCTGCTGTGGCCGCAATTTCTCCCGGGTTCAGCACATTCAGCGAAAGGGCGTTGTTGGGCTGGTCGCCGGCACGGTAGCTCACTTTGATTTTGGGCGAAAGTCCAAGTTCAGCAGCTACTTCCGGATGAAGTTGGCCCTGCACCGCAAACGCGGGAACAATTTCAGGAATGATTTCTTTGTAAAAACCATAGTTTTCGAAAAGCGAATCTGAAAGGTTGTTTGCTTTAAAATCCCACATAATGCCCTCGGAAAGACCACTTACGGTGGTCTGGATTTCTCCGGTGAGTTTCATGGCAATGTAATCGCCGGGAAGCATGATTTTGAAAACCTTTTCGAATAGCGCCGGTTCGTTGTCTTTCACCCACTTCAATTTCGAGGCGGTAAAATTGCCCGGTGAATTGAGCAAACTGGAAAGACACCGCTGCGCGCCAATTTCTTCAAACGCTTTATCGCCAATGCCCGCAGCCCGGCTGTCGCACCAGATTATGGACGGGCGAATCACTTCGTGGTTTTTGTCCACCATAACGAGTCCGTGCATTTGGTACGAAATGCCAATGGATTCGATATTCTCCGGCTTTACTTTCGATTCTTTCAAAACGTCGGCCAGGGCCAGTTTCAGGTTTTTCCACCACAATTCCGGTTCCTGTTCGGCCCATCCGGCCTGATGGGCGGTTATCTGCATTTCTTCTTTGGGATGAAAAGATGAGGCCAAACAATGCCCGTTTTCTCCGTTCACCAGCGAAACTTTAACCGATGAACTTCCGATGTCGAATCCAAGTAGGTACATGATATTTAATGTTTTACGTTTTAAACTCCAATTGAACTGTTCTGTTCTGGTACGCTTTCAAATGTAACAGCAAATTACCTTGTTTCAAAATAGAAAAAAATGTTATAAAACATGTTTTTTAAAGCTCTTTTCTTTCCGAAAAAGAACGGTTCCTTTTTCGGTTCTTCTTTCATTCGTCTGCCGTAAAACGACACAAAGTTTTCAACAATGGTTTATTTTATGAGATGGGTTTAGTACATTGGGGAAATTTTAGCGGAAAATGAAGCGGGTTACTTTTAATTTTCAGATATTTTAATTAGAAGCAAGAAAAAACTATTTTTTGAATGTTAAAAACAGGGAAAATAATAAAACCCCAAAGAGCACCAAAAGTGATTTTAAAATGTATTAGGCCATTTGAAAGTTTTTATTGGGGAAAAAGTAATTCAATACAAACTGAATATTTTGTTTTAACAAATGAATTTCCGACCTGCTATTACCTGACTATAGTAAGACTATTTAAAAATTTTCCTTTCCCCGGAATCAATTATTATCTAACCCATGTGATCACTCATTCGGGTAGGTACAATAAGAACACAAAAAATACGCTTTGAGTAAATTTTTCAACGATATTATAACTCAACTACCAATAGACCAACTTATTGGCAGATATTATCCGTTCTCCGAAGATGAACTGGTATTTCTGCAAAAACGCGGCTATATTTTTGACGAAATTTCGTTAAATCAGGAAATAAACTGGACTCCCGAATTGATTGACAAAGTGGGGAAAAACCTTTTTTGGCATCTATTTTCAGTAAACAGGTCGGTGCCATGGGAAAAGATAGCGTCAAAATTTGAATCCAGTATTTCGTGGCAGGATATATCTAACAATCCAACATTTGTTTGGAACGATGTTTTTCTGCAAAATCACATCAATGAAATAGACTGGTATTGGTTAAGCACCAACAACATTCCATTTACAGATGAAAATCTTTTCCGGTTTCGGGAATTTTGGAATTGGAAACAACTTTCTGATAACCAATATATTTCATGGTCGGAAGAAATACTCGATCGTTTTGCTCACCGATGGGATTGGGCCGCTTTAAGCTATAACCCAAATATACCTTTTACAAAAGAGTTGTTTGAAAAGTACCATGACCGATGGATTTATGAATTGATGAGCATGAATTCAAAATTAGTCAGCAATGAGTTTTTACCCCTCCTGGAAAGCTTTACTGCACTGGATTATGAAATGATTTCGCACACAAAAAATGATTTTACCGTAAAATTTTTAGAAGACCACGAAGATAAACTTGACTGGTCCTGTTTATCAGAGAATGAAAATCTACCCTGGTCGGAAGGAATTTTAGATTATTTTATGCTCCGCTGGTGGTTCTACGAGATGTCGGGAAACTCAAAAGTTCCCTGGAGTATTGAGTTCATTGAGAAACATAAAGATGAGTGGAACTGGGACGGAAAAAAGTTTGGTAATAATGGCTCTCCTTATAGTTTAAGCAGCAACGAGGGTTTGCCATGGTCGTTTGATTTTATTGAAAAATATGAACACAAGCTGGAATGGGGAAATATTGTTGTAAATATAGATGAAGTATATGACGATTTATTCAAAGGCATAACACAAATAAAAAAAATAAAGTGGACTGTTGAAAATATAGCAAAATATGCTCACCATTTTCATGACTTTTTTTTCCTTGGCAATAAGAATTTCTACATTGCTATTGAGAGTGAGATTGGCAAAGAAAATATCTTTCCTCTATACAGGGCGATAGGTTATTAGTATTCATTTATGTCAGTACAATAAAAATCCTGACTGGTTTTCATATTAAGCAATTCGCCGGATTGAAGAAAATCCTATTCTCAGATAAAAACCGGCTTATTACAAAGGTTTTCATTTCCTAATCGTCTGCTGCAAAACACACCCTTATTTTTTCAACAATGGTTTATTTTATAAAAAGACTAATAAGTATATCTCTGCATTCAGCTCTTGTAATTGGAAACCGCATCATTGAGTTCACTCGAAATTGAATGTCTAAAGTCTTCAGGTCGAATAACTTTGACGTTTTTCCCAAATGAAAGAATAAGTTGCTTCAATTCAAAATTGGGTACAACATTTATTTTTACTTCAAGACCGGAAGAGTCATTTTTATGTTTTTGAGTAGGATGTAGTGGTTTAGTAACAACATAGGGAGCAACTTCAGGTGAAAATATTAGAACAATTTCCTGGACTTTAATTCCAAGGGGTCGGGTCACGCCAATAATGTCGTAGAAGTAATCATCCCAGTCAATTGTTGACACATTATATTTAAAATTTGTTTCGGATATTGTTACTATTCTGTCCAAAGCTAGGTTCCAGTTAGGCATTTGATTTTCTGCATTTAAGCCAAAAGCAAACCAACGGCTGTTATACTGTTTTAAATAATATGGGTGAAAGGTGATTTCATAAGGTTCAGAACTTTTAAAGTCTTTATAACTAATCAACAAGACACGTTCATTAATGATTGCATTGAATAAAGGAGTTAAAAAATTAAGTCCTTTTAAATCAATATTACTTTCAAAACAAATGACTTCATTTTGGTGCTCCAACAACCCAAATTTTGATTCCAGCATAGGTATCATCTCATTCACCCATTCAAATTGAGGAGTGCCGGAAAAACGGGAAATTATTTGAAGTGCCGATTTAATCTGTTCAGCTTCCGATGCATTTACAGGTTGATTATTAATTGAAAAAGATAAGTCTTCGTATCTGTAAAAAACTTTGCGGCCATATTTCATTCTTTCAAGAGGAATTGACCAACCTTCTTCACTTTCCATAAAACGGATGTCGTTGAACAATTGCCTTCGTTGTATTCCCTCACAGTCAGGGTCAAAATTCATCAATGCTCTATTGCATTCGTCAAGCAGGTCTTCCCAGAAATACATTTTCCCTGGGTTTCGAAAGCATTTGTCCAATATTTGATAACGGATAAGCGCATTCTTATTGACTGACATTGCTAAATATTTATAATGCACAAACGTTGCACTACACAAAGATAGTTTTATTCCTTCAATTGAAAAACCGATTGGAAGATATTGCAAAAATCACTTTTGAAACTCAATTTTATCAATATCTTTATGGTGCACATTGAATGCACTAAAGTATTTCATATTTGCAGAAGTTCTTTGGAAACACCTGACAAAAGGTATTGATTCGTGGGTGCTGGTCTCGAATTTCGGTTTGAGGCAATGATCGGCATCTTCTCCCGGCCCTCGGCCGGGATGTATGTCACTTAGGCATTGATAGCAGATAGCTGTTCTTGAAATGTTGTGTTTTAAGTTAATAGCTGTTATTGATGAATTTATGAGTGATGTATAGGTATTGGATTTCAGTTATTGCAATTGAAATATTCATACAAAAAGAGTATCAAACAGGTGTTTTCAAAGTCTTTTAATACTTAAGAAATGAAAATTAAACAGACACATATTGATCAAATTCGAAAGCAATTTGCCGCCATACAAAGCAAGGAAGATTTGGTAATTCTCTTGAGTGATGCAAAAAATCTGCTTTATGGTGAAAAATGCAAACCAGTTCAATTAAAATCGTTGACCTACTATGCCAATCCTGAAATCTGCAAAAAGCGTTACCAAACATTTTCCATTAAGAAAAAATCCGGGACAGACAGAACAATCCATGCTCCTGTTAAAGGTTTGAAATCCATATTACGATCATTAAACTTCGTTTTACAGTGTTTGTATGAGCCGCATCAGGCTGCAACCGGATTTGTAAAAGATAAATCCATTGTAGATAATGCAAAAAAACATGTTGGGCATAACTACGTACTGAACATGGATTTGAAAGATTTCTTTCATTCTTTTGACAGAAACAGGGTGAAGTTGGGATTCATGTTTGAACCATTCAATTTAAATGGAGATAAAGAACCATTGGCATTTTTATTAGCAAGTCTTTGCACGCACCCAATTGAAATTGATGGAGAAATAAAAACTGTTCTACCACAAGGCAGCCCAACATCACCAACCATAACAAACATTCTTTGTAAAAAGCTTGACCGACGACTTAATGGTCTTGCCAATCGTTTTGGGGCGACTTATACCCGCTACGCAGATGACATTACTTTTTCTTCACCACACAACATCTATAGCAACGATGACTTTAATGCCGAATTAAAAAGAATCATTGAGAAAGATCAGGAACTAACTATCAATTCGAAAAAAACACGATTACAAAGAAGAGGTTATCGTCAGGAAACAACCGGGTTAATTGTAAACGAAAAGGTGAATGTTCGCAGGAGATATGTAAAACAAATCCGCATGTGGCTTTACTACTGGGAAAAATACGGCTATGAAAAAGCAGAACAGATTTTTAAACGGGATTACATTGTAGATAAAGGCCATGTAAAAAAAGGTGAACCCAATTTGGCAAATGTGCTTGATGGAAAACTGGAGTTTTTGAAAATGGTAAAAGGTTCTGATGATGGTACGTATATAGGCTTGAAGAATAAGTTTATAAAGTTAGCTAGTTCAGAAGAAAGGAAGATTGAAGGAAAAGTTGATTTAGAAAGCGTTGTAAACACAATTTTGGATAAAGGCCTTTATGAAGGAATTGTCCTTTATGATAAATTCAAAAATGGCTGAAATGAAAGACAAAGACAAACTAAAAAAATTAGTGGATATTATTGGTGATCTTTTAAAGATTGAAGGTAACGAATGGCTCATTGATGAAATTTTAAAAATTATCGGAGAAGCTTCACCCATTGAAGAAATAGCAAAACACTCTTTAATCCAAAACATACACGAATACTGCATTGAGCAAAAAATTGAAAAACAGGCTAATGAGTTCTATTCTTCATTCCCAATAGACGAAATAAAGCAACAATTGATTCAAGATTACAAAAAAATGGAGCATGAAAGACGGAGAGATGACTTTGAAAATTTTTGTCTCTGTGTTTATCAACAAGTCGAAAATATTACTAATTATTTACACGAGCATTTAATATTAGACATTTGGGAGAATAACAAAAATAAAATTGCTTATAAATTTCCTGACGGTAAAGTTTTAACTCAGAGTGATATAATTTTCGGGAATGCAAATGATTGGTTTGCAAACGTAAAATTTAAAGCTGTCTTGTACTATATTTATTATTCTAAAAACATAAAAGTAATAATTCCATTCAATGAGCGTGTTAAGATTTTTAATGAGCTTTACCAAGTGAGAAACCTTAATCATCGAGGTAGCGAGCCAACAGAATTCCAACAAAAACAACTTGATAAAATTAAGGGGAATGAATCAAAATATTACTTTAAGTTTTATGGATTTCTTCAAGATTTCATTTCAAGAATAGAAATATACCGACACTCTAAATATGCCAAAGAAGATAACACAAAGAGGAACAAGAAAAATAATATTAGGAACACCATTGGGGAGAATAATCCAGAATTACAAAAACTTTTAAATCATATGAACGACAAGAAATAAATATCCAAACAATACATAATTCATTTTCAAATTATTGGATTATTTCAATTAATATTTATGAAGAAAAGAATATTTAAAACAAAAGAAGGAATAGAAATAAAATCGTCAATTAAAAAAGGTGATACAGATATTACTCATTACTATGCCTGGTATTCCTTTGATAAAGATAAAGAAATTTGGAAGGTTACAAGTAATGTGCACCTATATAAAGATAGTAATATTGAAATAAAGTGTCATTCAAAAGAGGAAGCGATTAAGATAGCTAATTCGATTAACAAATTTATTTATGCATTAACTGAAAATATATAATGAAAATATTTAACTACTTCCAAAATATTAATCTCACCAACGACCAACGTCAAGCGTTGGAAAAACTCCAGGCTTTTTTAGAAAGTGATGAGCGGGTATTTATTCTTCAGGGATATGCCGGAAGTGGAAAAACTACGATGATAAAGGGATTGGTTGATTATTTTCAATCTGAAAAAAAGTCTTTTGTTGTAATGGCTCCTACCGGAAGGGCAGCTAAAATTTTAAGAGATAAAACCGGCTATGGCCAAACCATTCATAGAACGATATATAATTTCCAAGAGTTGAAAACCATCGAAGATAAGGATAATCATTCATTTCATTATGTGTTTCCTATTCGAGAAAATGATACAGATGGAAAAATTATGATTGTTGATGAAGCGTCAATGGTTTCGAGTAAAGAATCAAAAAATGAACTGTTTACATTTGGTACAGATATTCTTTTAAATGATTTACTTACATACAGTAGAGTTCCAAACTCAACAAATAAGATTTTATTTGTTGGCGATCCTGCACAACTTCCTCCAGTTGGAGACAATTCTTCAAAAGCATTGGAAAAGGAATATTTTGAAAAAAAAGGTATTGTAACCAGTTTATTCACTTTGAAAGAGATTGTACGTCAAAAAAATAATACCATTCTCCAAAATGCGACAAAACTCAGATCATTGATTGGAACTGATACTATAAACGAACTGCATTTAATACATGATCAGCATTCTTTTATTAAAACTAAAAGTGAACATATTTCCAGTCAATATGCAGAAATGTTTCCTGTGCCTGAAATAGGACAGGGAGTAATCATTGCATTCAGCAATTCCCAATGTTTACAATATAACCGGGCTGTACGTAAAAAAATCTTCCCCAAAAGTGAAACTGTTATAAGCGGGGACTTGCTAATTATCAACCATAACAATTACCACACGTATGGCGTGGAATTAATGAATGGTGAAATGGTAAAAGTGATGGAAGTTGATCAAGACATCATCCAAAAGAAGAACATTCCGGTTTTTGAAACCATCGATGGAGAACGCATTAAAAAACATATTACCCTTAATTTCCGAAAAGTGGCAATCAGGTTAGAGCATTATTCAGAAGAAATAAATTGTTTAATTATTGACTCTTTACTGAATTCTCCTAATCGCGATCTAACAATAACGGAAATGAAAGCCCTTTACGTGGATTTTGTAATGCGTTTCAAAGAACAACAGGAAAATAAAAAAAGCAAAGGGTTACCTGTTTTTAAAGTTGGTTCAGAAGAATTTAAAATGCAATTAAAATCAGACCCATATTTTAATGCGCTCAGAGTAAAATTTGGATATGCCATTACTTGTCATAAATCGCAAGGTGGGGAATGGCACACCACTTTTGTGGACTACTACGGGAGAACTAGCCTGAAAGATGATCCCTTAAGATGGTCATATACAGCAACAACAAGAGCAATTGAAAAATGTTATGCTGCTAATGCTCCCTATGTCACAACCTTTTCACAATTTCGAATTGGAGAAATTCAGATTTTAGCAAATATACCAACTAATGCTCTTGCTCTTGATTACGTCCCGGTTTCTCCTTATCATTCTGCGGAACAACATAGAGCAAAAAGCTTGAAGTATTGGGAGGTCCACGAAAAAATGGAACAGAGCCCCTTTCAAATTGTTGACGTTAATAGCTTTAGCGATTACCATGAAAGATATACCATTTCATTTGAAGATGAGCAAGATAAATTTGATACGCATCATAATGGAGCAGGCATATTTAATGAATTTCATGCTATTAATCATAACCGGTACTCGTGGCATCAGGATTTGTTAAAGCTTCTAAATCAACCCTTTCAATTAACATACAATATACATTACTTACCGACCGTATCAGTTTTGGAAAAACTGTATGGCATAATGCAATATGCTTGTGCAGAAAATGAAATTATTATTACAAATATTGTAGAAAAGACAGACAATTATTTTGTAACCTACTTTCTGAAAACTGATGCTAAATGTGCTCTCATCCAGTTCTTTCTTAATGGTAAAGAACAATTAACCCGCGCCATGCCCAAATCAACAGCAAATGGTGAAGATGAAAAATTAAATTTACTCATTAAAACACTTTGTAATCATGTCGTTTAAAGAAGTTAAAGAATTACGGAAAGCAGGAAAATTAGATGAAGCTTTAAAAAAAGCTTTATCTGATTTTGAAGTTGCAAAAGAAGGTGTTGAAACTGAAATGATTGCTTTCGAAGTGAATTTTAAAGAACACCAAAGCAAAGAATTGGGGACAGAAAAAAAACGTATTCAAATACCAATTGGAATTTTATGGGCAAAAAGGTCGTTGGCATGGGTATATCATGACTTCCTTAAAAAATATTCTACTCCTGAATCCTATAATACTTTCAAAGAAAATCTGATTAAAGTAAATGAATTGGATTTGCCGGAAGATGAGAAAATGATATTTGATAATTGCGCCTGGCAAATTGGAAGTACTGTATTTGCATTGCAAAAAGAAGAAACTGTTGATTTTGGCAAAATAAACGAGTTATTTAAAATCATCAAGAATTTCCATTTTACGAAACCTTCTGAAGCCTATTCTTTTCTTTACAAAGCCTTCCATAAAGGATACCAAAATTGGTCCAATTATTTAGATTTTGCAGATTGGTGGAATTTTGAAAATTTCCGTTCCGAAGATTACCTGAAAGAGAAATTTAATGGAAAGAAAATTATGGCTATCGCAGAACAGGCATACATAGCCTACTCAAAAAAGCTTCTAGAGGGCGAAACTATTGAAAAAGATGGATTTATTCTTCATGGAGTTGTTAACAAGAATAAAATAAAGCTATTTATTCCTCGCCTGGACGAAATTATTGAGAAGCATCCTGAATATCAATACCCCCCTTACTTTAAGGCCAAATTATTACTTGCATCAGGTAATGATGAAAATGTTTTGTCTGCCTTTTTGCCATTTGCCAAACAAAAAAGAAATGATTTCTGGGTGTGGGAACTCATGGGTGAAATTTTCGCAGAAGATAAGGAAACTCAATTTGCCTGCTATTGTAAAGCATTAAGCCTAAAAACACCTGAAGATTTCTTGGTTAAACTGAGACAAACTTTTGCGGCATTACTTATAGAAAAGCAGATGTATGATGAAGCTAAAACAGAAATTGAAAAAGTTATTGCAACTCGTTCAAAACATGAATGGAGAATACCAAATCAGGTTTCACAATGGACAGGACAAAATTGGTTTAAATCAGCTACAGCAGATAATAACAACAAAAAATTGTATTTGAAGCATGTTAGAAAAGCGGAAGAAATTTTATTTCAAGACGTTCCGGAAGAAGTTGTTGCTGTGGAATTTGTAAACGAGAATAAAAATATCCTCAACTTTGTAAAGAACAAACAAAAACATGGATTTTTCAACTATTCTGAACACTTAGATAAGTCACAAGTTGGAGACATTCTAAAAGTTCGCTTTAGCGGAGATGGACAAAATGGTTTTTACAAAATATTAACCGCAAAGCTTGCCAATTCTGCTATAGAAACAGAAGCAATAAAAAATTTTGAGGGATTTCTAAAAGTAATTACTCCTCAAAATTTTGGTTTTGCTGAGGATGTCTTTATTGAGCCCAAACTAATCCAGGATAAAAATTTGGTAAATGGCCAGGCTGTGAAAGGAAAAGCAATTCTTTCTTTTAATAAAAAGAAAAATGAATGGGGTTGGAAAGCAATTGAGATTAATTTTACTTAATAGTTCATGCTATAAATCAGAAATAATAGTCATTTTCAAGTACACATAAAGACAAAAACTTCATAACTAAATGAAAATACAGACTAAATGAAAATTGATGAAACTTTCTATTTCGGAAAATACAAAAATCTTTCTATTAAAGAAGTTTATCAAGGCACAAATAACATAAATAGAAAGTTAATAAAGGGTTTTTTAAAAGAAGGAATCAAAACTCTTGAAAAAAATGAATTGAATGATACATTTTTTTTAGAAGCTTTTGATTTTGAAATTAGCGATTCAATAATTAGAGCAGTTCCTAAACTAAATGATTTTAAAGGTAATTGGGCTAATGAAATTGAAAAACTATTCATAAATAGAAACAACAGCTGGCTTGATATATTACTCAGTAATATTAGTATTGATGATTATAATGTAAAAGTATATTCTATTAAAAAACCCAAACTTGAGATTACAAGCGGAAATCCTGAATATATAGAATGGTGTATCGAGTCTATAGATAACTTTTATATTGAACAGCATGAATTAAAAGAATTACAATTGCTTGATATTTTTCGCTTCAAAGGAATTGAGATAATTCATAAAATTGATGATATTTATGAATATAAACCAAAATATCAAGTTGAAAAATATAGATTTCCAGAAAACGTCATTGCCATAAATGAAAATAAAAATTATTCATCTGCTAATTTCGATAACGATATGGATAATGATTTCGATGATGTCATGAATGAATCAACTTATGAAAATTATAGTGGCTCTTATGCTCAAGATGTGGAAGGTTGGAGCGATCAAGATATTGATGACGCACTTGATGGTGATCCAGATGCATATTGGAATATTGATTAGATTCTAAAACGGCAAATCAGAGTCATGACTTTCTTCATAAATTTGAAAAGCTCTTTTACGGATTTTTTCTATCCAATTTTTTCCAATAACCGTTTCGTAATATTTGCTAGCTTCCCTATTTTCTTCTTCAAATTTTAATTTTTCGATACTTGCATCAGTTATTTGTAAACCGAAATCATCCTCATATAATGTCTTGATGATGCACCCGTGGTACTTAACCTCTAAGTTTACGCCGTATTCTTCTGCTGCTTTTGGAAAGCATTTATATGGTGCATCTGGATAACCTATAACAAAAAGAACATAAAGTGGTCTTCTATTCATAATTTATAGTTTATTTTTAGTTGCACCTGCCTGCTCGTTTTTAACCATTAAAGAAAATCAAATAAAAATTACCCTAAAGTACAAATAAATTCTGAACTATGGATTTTATTAAAATTAAAGCTACCGGTCAAACAATTTGTATTTCTATAGAACATAGAAAAAGAAGGAAATCCCATGTAATTTCCTTCTTTTTCTATTTATAAGCACTCACTACTCTGCACTTTATTACAACGAATCCCCAAAATCTGCCTTGAATTTAGCCATGAGTTTTTCGGGCCAGTCGGTTTTGGCTTTCAGGCGGCCCATGAAGAAACGCAGCAACGGTGGTTCTTCTATCCATTCGAGCCCGCCCACCAGGTTGCGGTTATCGTAGAGCCATTTCACACGGTCAACCACAAACATGGTTTGCGAAAGGGTAAACACGCGGCGTGGAAAAGCCAGGCGCAACAACTCCACGTCGGCCAGAATGTCGTCGCCGTTTTCGTCGCGCACACTGGAAATGGTTCCGCGCTCCATTCCGCGAATACCTGAAATAATAAAAAGTGCCGTAGCCAAAGCTCCTGCCGGGTATTCCTGCTGCGGAACGTGTGGCAAAAATCCTTTGGCATCTATATGACAGCCAAGCGCTCCCGGGGGGGTAATGACCGGAATTCCGGCTTCATCGAGTTGATTTACGGCATAAGCAATAAAAGAAGGCGACTGGCTGATAACGGTTTCATCGCAGGTTTCCATAATGCCTACAGCCATGGCTTCAATTTCGCGCACCGACATACCACCGTAGGTAAGGAATCCTTCGTAAAGCACCAGTAAATCGCGCATTTTCAGGTAAAGGTCTTTGCTGTTGGTAACAATGCCGCCACCACGGGTTGAACTTACCTTACGGCTCGAAAAATAAATCAGGTCGGCATAGCCGCACATTTCAAGAAGAATTTCCTGGATGTTGCTGTTTTTAAATTCTTCCTCCCGTTGTTTTATAAACCAGGCATTTTCACCAATCAAACTGGCGTCGAGCACCATCATGGTTCCGTTTTCTTCGCAAATCTTTTTCACATCGCGCATGTTTTGCATGGAGAACGGCTGACCGCCAATCAAATTAGTAGAAGCTTCCATGCGCACAAAAGCCACTTTTTCCTTTCCGTATTCTTCATAAACTGCTTTCAGCTTATCGATATCGATGTTTCCTTTAAAGGGTTTGTTGCTCTTTATCTCCAGGGCATCGTCGGCATAAATTTCCAAAACCTTCCCACCGTTAAGTTCCATGTGCTCTTTGGTAGTGGTAAAGTGGTAGTTCATGGGAATTACATCCCCTTTTTTGATAAATACCTGTGAAACAATGTTTTCGGCTGCGCGGCCCTGATGAACCGGCAATACATAATGTTTTCCAAATACATCGCGCAGGGCCTTTTCCATGCGGTAAAAACTTTGCGAGCCGGCATAAGCATCGTCGGCCTGGAGCATGGACGAAACCTGATTATCGCTCATGGCATTGGTGCCCGAGTCGGTGAGCATATCCAGGAAAATATCTTTCGTGTTCAGTAAAAAGGTGTTAAATCCTGCTTCTTCCATGGCTGCTTTGCGCTCCTCAATGGGTTTAAGATAAAGCTTTTGCACCATTCGCACCTTGTGCAGTTCCACCGGAATCTGATTGCCACTGTAGAACTTAATGGCATTGTTTTGATCTGTCATTTTTAGCTATTTTGAAATTTCAATTTGTAAAAATTCCAAAAATAATTCCTTCAAATTGAAATCCACTAAAAAGCTGATGTTTGTTTTCGATTTGATTGAAATTTATAATTAGTCAAAATAACAGTAACGGAATTCAGTTTTTCAGAAATTAATAAGTTCCATGATTTTTTCAAGCCACCGTGCATCCACTTCGTCGAATGCGGCTTTTTCCTTGCTGTCTATATCCAGTACACCAATGATTTCTCCGTGGCGGTTTTTCAGCGGCACCACAATTTCAGAATTGGAGCGTGAATCGCAGGCAATGTGCCCGGGAAACTGGTGCACATCTTCCACTACCACAGTTTCCTTTTTGTTGAACGCCGCCCAGCAAACGCCTTTGTTTTTTTCAAGAATCTGGCAAGCCACCGGCCCCTGGTACATATTTACGGTCATTTCACCTTTTTCCATGAGATAAAATCCTGTCCAGAAGAACGTGTCCATTTTATGGTGTAAAACGGCTATAATGGTTGCCATTCGCGCCGATTGACTGTTGCTTTTTTTTACCAGTTCGCTCAATTGATTGTATATTCTGGAGTAGCGTCCGTCTTTTTTGATTTTTTCCATTACGAAGATTTTGAGTTTTTTTTCAGCGGATTATTTCTTCTTTTATTTTTCTGTCTGACTGGAATTTTGGGTCTCTGCTAAACCTGAAATGGTAAAAATTTAGCAATTATTTGGATATAAGTCTGTATCTTACTTCTTCCCAACTCTTTCCTTCACGCGGATTTTCTTTTGCAAATTTGTAACGGGTTTTCAACTCATCCAATAAATCATCTGGCAATTCCGCTTTTTCTTCGTCAGTCAATTCCAAACAAAGTCGAATAACATCCTGTAGATTTTTATGAAGTTCATCAATGGTTGCAACCTGAGTATGTGCCCCGGGTAGTCCCGGAACAATACCAATATATTGACGAACCTCTTCGTCCCAAATAATTTCCGCTGAAAAGTTGTAAACCATAGTACTTTTTTTGCAAATATACATTAAAACCGTTAATTAACTGAATATACAGGGCGTCTCCAAACCCGGTTGATTCCAAAGAATATAATTGGGAAACAGAAAATTTTATAATGCGCGGTTACTCGCAGTAGCTATCGGGACGCTCCACCCCACCTTTCATATAATTTCCTTATTTTTGCGCCTGAATTAAAAAAGGAACAATGGCACAAAAACCGTCAATACCAAAAGGAACCCGCGATTTTTCACCTTCCGAAGTGGTGAAACGGAATTACATTTTCAACACCATCAAAGAAGTTTTCCGGCTGTATGGCTTTCAGCCCATTGAAACGCCTGCCATGGAAAACCTTTCTACGCTGATGGGAAAATACGGCGAAGAGGGCGACAAGCTGTTGTTCAAAATCCTCAACTCGGGCGATTTTATGTCGAAAGTGCCCAGTGAACTGCTGGATGAAAAAGATTCCAGCAAACTTACTCCAAAGCTTTCGGAAAAAGGTTTGCGCTACGACCTTACTGTGCCGTTTGCCCGGTTTGTGGTGCAGTACCGCAACGATATTGTGTTTCCGTTCCGCCGCTACCAGATTCAGCCGGTGTGGCGGGCCGATCGTCCTCAGAAAGGGCGCTACCGCGAGTTTTTTCAGTGCGATGTGGATGTGATTGGCAGCGACAGCCTTTTGAATGAAGCCGAACTCGTTCAGATTATCGACGATGTTTTCACCCGGCTGAAAATTAATACAGTTGTAAAGCTGAACAACCGGAAAATTCTGGCCGGAATTGCTGAAATAATCGGCGAAAACCAACGTCTGACCGACATTACGGTAGCCATCGACAAACTGGAAAAAATTGGCCTGGAAAAGGTAAACCAGGAACTGGCCGAAAAAGGTGTTTCAGTCGAAGCCATTGAAAAGCTGCAACCTATTTTGGCGTTGAAAGGTGATACGTCAGAAAAAATAAATCAGTTGGAATCCATTCTGGTGAATTCAGAAATTGGTATGAAAGGGGTAAATGAGCTCCAAACACTTTTCGGGTATCTGGAACGGATGGAGCTGAAAACCGAAGTGGAGCTGGACCTGACCCTGGCCCGCGGACTTAATTATTACACCGGAGCCATCATTGAGGTGAAAACCACCGATATGGAAATGGGCAGTATTTGCGGCGGTGGCCGGTACGACGACCTGACCGGAATTTTTGGTCTGCCCGGCGTTTCAGGAGTTGGCGTTTCGTTTGGCGCCGAACGCATTTACGATGTGCTTGAACACCTGAACCTTTTTCCGCAGGAATCACCCGAAATTACACGTTTGCTGTTTGTGAATTTTGGTGAAAAAGAGGAAGCATATTGTTTGCCGGTGCTGGCAAAACTCAGGAAAGCAGGCATCAATTCCGAAATTTATCCCGAAAGTGCCAAAATGAAAAAACAGATGAACTACGCCAATAAAAAGGAAATTCCCTTTGTGGTTCTGGCCGGCGAGTCGGAAATAGCTGAGCAGAAATTCACCCTGAAAAATATGGAAACAGGTGAACAAAACCTGGTAACTGCCGAAGAACTGATAAAAATCGTTTTACGTTCCTGAATCTTCTCCGAAATTGCGCAAAATTGAGCACAATGAAGAATCAGACCTTCGAAATATCTCCCGCAAATCTCACTTTTGATGAGATTCAGCATATTCTTGAAAATGATATCAAACTGGAACTTTCAGCAGAGTCGGTGCAACTCATTCAAAAAAGCAAAGCATACCTCGACCGGAAACTGGAAGAGGCAGACAAACCGCTGTATGGCATCAATACCGGGTTTGGTGCGTTATGCGACATTGAAATTTCCAACGCCGAACTGAGCAAATTACAGGAAAATCTGATTCTTTCCCATGCGTGTAACATTGGTCCCGAGGTACCCGGCGACGTGGTTAAACTGATGCTTTTTCTGAAAGCACACGCGCTGGCCAAAGGGAATTCTGCCGTGCAACTAATTACCGTTCAGCGAATTATCGCCTTGTTCAATCACAATATTTTGCCGGTGGTTTGCGAGCAGGGCTCACTGGGCGCCAGTGGCGATTTGGCGCCGTTGGCTATGCTGTTTCTCCCTTTACTAGGCTTGGGTGAAGTGAATTATGAAGGGCAAAAAGTGGAAGCCAAAACCGTTCTGGAAAAATTTGGATGGAATCCGGTAAAACTCGAGGCTAAAGAAGGACTGGCCCTGCTGAACGGTACGCAGTTTATGGCTGCTCACGGAGTGTATTCCTTGCTGAAAACCTTCCGGATTGCCGACCAGGCTGACATCATCGGTGCACTTTCGCTCGATGCGTTCGACGGACTCATCGAGCCATTTATGGAAAACATCCAGCGCATTCGCCCTCACAAAGGACAGGCACATACGGCTTCCAACTTCCGAAAAATTCTGGAAGGCAGCGAAATGCAGGCCAAACCGAAAAAACATATTCAGGATCCCTATTCTTTTCGCTGCATTCCGCAGGTTCATGGCGCCGTGCGTGACTCCGTGAATTATGTGGCGGGAGTTTTCGAAACCGAAATCAATTCGGTAACTGACAACCCGACGGTTTTTCCGGAGGATGACCTGATAATTTCAGGTGGAAATTTTCACGGGGAACCGCTGGCGCTGGCGCTCGATTTTCTGGCCATGGCGTTGAGCGAACTGGGCAGTATTTCGGAGCGGCGCACTTACCGTCTGATTGCCGGCGAGCGCGGCCTTCCCGAGTTTTTGGTGGCCAATCCGGGACTGAATTCCGGGTTTATGATTCCGCAGTATGCCGCAGCTTCCATTGTGAGCCAGAATAAGCAGTTGTGTACACCTGCTTCGGTAGATTCCATTCCATCGTCAAACGAGCAGGAAGATCATGTGAGCATGGGCGCCAATGCTGCCACCAAAGCGCTGAAAGTGGTTTTGAACACGGAAAAAATTCTGGCCATCGAGCTATACAATGCCGCTCAAGCTATGGATTTCAGGCGGCCGGTAAAAACATCTGCGTTTTTGGAAAAATTCCTGAAAGCATACCGCATGAAAGTGGAATTTGTGCAGCAGGATGTTTTGATGTATAAAGGCATTAATAAAACCGTAGAATTTTTGAATGACTTTGAAACCCGGCAAATTTCAGGATCAATAAAACACTGAAACTTCCCGTAACAATTAGGAAAATTTCAGTTCAAACTTTTGTCTCATTTATTTTTCCTTTTCACCCTAAGAAAACACCCGGGGATTTTAGGAATTCGATTTTCAAATGGTATTTTAGCAGCACGAACAAAAATTCAAAGTGCCATGCAAAAAATACTGGGAATAGTTGTGCTGGTTTTCTTCTCTTTTTCCTGCACCGAAAGCAGCGCCGGCCAGATAAAGACCGGAGCAGAGCAGCCGGGAAAATACCTTCCGCTGCTTCAGGGGAAAAAAGTTGGATTGGTTGTAAACCACACCTCGCAGGTGGGTGATGTGCATCTGATTGACTTTTTGAGAGGCGAGCAGGTGGAAGTGGTGAAGATTTTCGCTCCCGAGCATGGATTCCGGGGCGATGCTTCTGCCGGAGAGAAAATCGAGGACGGAGTGGACAGTAAAACCAGAATTCCGGTAGTATCACTTTACGGCAACACCCGCAAGCCCCTGCCCGAGCATCTGACTGATCTGGATTTGCTTGTTTTCGATATTCAGGATGTAGGCTGCCGGTTTTACACCTACATTAGCACCTTGCACCTGGTTATGGAAGCCTGTGCCGAAAACGGGAAGCCACTGATTGTATTCGACAGGCCGAATCCCAACGGCGATTATGTGGCCGGCCCCATTCTGGAGCCCGGTTTTGAGTCGTTTGTGGGCATGCATCCCATTCCCATTGTGCACGGGTGCACTGTGGGTGAGCTGGCACAAATGATCAACGGTGAGAACTGGCTTGGAACAGACAAAAAATGTGAGCTTACCGTCATTCCCGTGGAAAATTACACGCACCAGACAGCCTATTCCCTGCCGGTTCCGCCATCGCCTAACCTGCCCAACGATTTGGCTGTTCGCCTCTACCCTTCCCTCTGCTTTTTTGAAGCCACCAGCGTAAGTGTGGGCCGCGGCACCGATTTTCCTTTCCAGGTTTTGGGTGGATTAAAACCAGAACTCGGCGATTTTCAGTTTACTCCAAGAAGCATCCCCAATGCAGCGGTCAATCCACTCAACGAAGGCAAGGTTTGTTATGGTATAGATCTGCGGGAACTCAACGAAGTTCCGCCATTTACACTGAAATTTTTCCTGGATTTCTATAAAAAACATGAAAGCGAAAAAGAATTCCTCACCCGTGAGCGCTGGCTGAACCTGCTGGCCGGAACCGATAAATTCATCACCCAAATCAGACAGGAGCTTTCCGAACAGGAAATCATGGAGAGCTGGCAACCCGGTTTGCAGCAATACAAGCAAATGAGAAAAAAATATTTACTCTATCCCGATTTTGAATAAGTATGAGTCCCTATCTGGTTTTAAGTTTGGTTTTAGGATATTTTGCTGTTTTGATGGGAATTTCGTGGTTAACCTCCCGAAATGCCGACACACAGGCATTTTTTACCGCCAACCGGAAATCGCCCTGGTTTTTGGTTGCATTTGGTATGGTGGGCGCAACTCTGTCCGGAGTCACTTTTATTTCGGTACCCGGCGAGGTAGGTAATACCGCATTTTCGTATTTGCAGTTTGTATTTGGAAATATTGTCGGATACTGGCTGATTGCAGGCATCCTGCTACCACTCTATTACCGGCTGAACCTGGTTTCGATCTACACCTTCCTCGACCAGCGCTTTGGCACTTCAAGCTACAAAACCGGTTCATTTTTCTTTTTAATTTCCAAGCTTGTGGGAGCCGCTTTCCGGCTTTACCTGGTAGCTACCGTTTTACAAATTGCTTTTTTCGATGCTTTCAACATTCCGTTTTCGGTAACCGTGGTAATTACCATCGCCCTGATATGGGTTTACACGTTTAAAGGAGGGATTAAAACCATTGTTTGGACTGACACACTTCAAACCCTTTTTCTGGTGAGTGCCGTTATTTTTACTATTGTGGCCATAACACGTGCACTAAATTTCGATTTTTCATCGCTTGTTAGCCGAATTAGCTCTGAACCCTCTTCCAAAATTTTCTTCTGGGACTGGCGCACCGGAAATAATTTTTTCAAACAATTTTTTGCCGGAATGTTTACCACCGTTGTAATGGTAGGCATGGATCAGGACATGATGCAAAAAAACCTGACATGCAAAAACAAAAAAGACGCCCAGAAAAACATGATGGTTTTTAGCCTGTCGTTTCTGGTGGCCGTTTTTCTGTTTTTGTGTTTGGGTGTATTGCTGTATGTTTTTGCACACGAATCCGGCATTCCTGTTCCTGAAAATACCGACGAGCTATACCCACTGATTGCGCTCAACTATCTTGGATTACCAGTAGGAATTGCATTTCTGCTTGGGATAACAGCCGCAGCATACTCCAGTGCCGACTCGGCACTCACTGCCCTCACTACTTCTTTCAGTGTCGATTTTCTGAAAATTGACAACATCAAAGAAGAGCTGAAAAGGCAACGCATAAAAAAACGGGTTCATGTGCTCTTTTCTATTTTGCTCATAGTGGTTATCCTCGCTTTCAGGGCCATCAGCAACGAAAGCGTTGTGGTTGCTGTATTTACGGTTGCCGGCTATACCTACGGACCAATTCTGGGCCTGTTCGTTTTTGGCATCTATTCGCGTAAAAAAGTGAAAGACAAATGGGTTCCGCTGGTTGCAATTATCTCCCCTGTCATCTGTTATTTTATCTCGAAATATTCTGAAGTCCTTTTCCACGGATACCAATTCGGCTTTGAACTTCTCATTCTGAATGGGCTTATCACTTTGCTCGGATTATTCATTGTTTCCGAAAAACATGTTGTAAAAAATGAATAGTTGTAAATAAATGTTAATTTTTGTAAAATGATTTATTATCTTTGCAGTAATAAGTTTGCGGAAAAACCGTTGTAGCATTAAAAAATAAGGGAATTGGTCAGATATCTGCTTCAAATATTAGCTGCGGCAATAATACTTGTCTCGCTCTTTTCGTGCGAAGATGAGGGATATATGAGCTCTCCCGATGCCCGCCTCAGCTTTTCTGCCGACACCGTAATGTTCGATACCATTTTTACCACCATCGGCTCTACCACCCAAAACCTGAAAATTTACAATCCTTACAACGAAAACATTCTGATTTCACGCATTCGCGTTTCAGGTGGCGATTTTTCCAATTTCAGACTGAACATTAACGGAACACTGTCCAACGAAGCGTATGAAGTTGAAGTGCCTGCAAGAGACAGTCTGTTCATTTTTGTGGAAGTAACCATCGACCCTAACGGACAAAACCTTCCCATGGTTGTGCAGGACTCCATTGAATTCACCACCAACTCCAACAGGCAGAACATCAAGCTCATCGCCTACGGCCAGGATTTCAAGTTGATAAAAAGTGAAAATATCGGCACCTCTACCTGGACATCGGAAAAGCCTTATCTTGTTTATGATTATGCTTATGTTGACAGCACTTCAACACTTACCATTGAACCCGGCACACGCGTTCATTTCCACAAAGGAGCAGGACTGTATGTAAGAGGCACAGTAAAGTCGGAAGGAACTTTTCAAAGTCCGATTCTTTTTACTTCCGACAGGCTGGAGGAAACTTACAAGAATATTCCCGACCAGTGGAACGGAGTGATTCTCTTTTCGGGAAGCACTGGGAATGTTTTCAACTACACAACCATCAAAAACGCTAATATCGGACTTCAGGTTGGAACCATTGAAGACGAAGGGTTTGCATCGCTTGAACTGACCAACTCAAAAATTGAAAATATGGCTTACGCAGGTTTGTTTGCCATGAAATCAAAAATATGGGGATACAACAACGTTATTGCCAATTGTGGTTTTTATGCTGCGGCACTGCTCATTGGGGGCGAATACGAATTCAGCCATACTACCATTGCCAATTACTGGGGGGGCTACTCATCGCGCGCAAGAAAAACTGCATCGCTTGTGCTTTCCAACACACTGGTGATTGACCAGGCAGACGGATCGAGTGTGACCTACACCGGTGATCTCACCAAGGCATTTTTTGGGAACAGCATTATTTATGGCAATAACCCGGTGGAGATTGAGCTGGGTAAAAACGAAGAAAAAGCATTCAACTACTTTTTCGACCACTGTATTGTTCAAATGCCCGACACATTTAATACCGCCAATAAAGATCACTACCGAAACATTTGGAAAGGCCCGAAATACGATCCCCTGTTTATAGACCCATACCAGGATTTCAACTATGCACTCGATACACTATCGGCGGCAAAAGACATTGGCAGTGTGGATATTGCCAAACTATTTCCAATGGATATTTTAAACAAGGACCGTTTGTCTGACGACGGACCCGATTTGGGAGCCTATGAGCGGATTGAAAAAAAGAAAGAAGACTAAGCTCTTCCTGGCCTGCATTCTCTTTTTCTTCTCTGCTGAGATTTCTTCGCAAAACACCACGGACGAATTCACCATTCTTTTTTACAACGTTGAAAACCTGTTCGATATACAAAACAACCCGAAAACACTGGATGATGAATTTACTCCCAACGGAGATCGGCGCTGGACCTACAAACGATTTCAGAAAAAACTGACCGACATTTCAAAAGTATTGTTGAATGCTTCCGGCTGGCAACCACCACAGTTAATTGCGCTTTGCGAGGTGGAAAACCTTTATGTGCTGGAGAAATTGTTGAGCGAAACACCTCTTCAGTCACATCCCTATAAAATCCTACACAAGGAATCGCCTGATCGACGCGGTATCGATGTGGCTCTACTTTACAACGAAGAAGAGTTTTATCCAATTGAATACCAATACATTTCACTAAAAAACCGGCACGATTCGGTTTTACAGACCAGAGAAATTCTGTACGTGTCAGGAATTTTGGCAGAAACCGATACGGTTCATCTGTTTGCCAACCACTGGCCTTCGCGGTATTCGGGACTGCTCGAAAGCCTCGAAAACAGAACTTTAGCCGCAAAAACTCTGCGAAACAAAATGGAGGACCTACAGCAAAAATTTGCAAATCCGAAAATTGTGATTGTGGGCGATTTTAATGACCAGCCTTCGGATGAAAGCCTTTTGATTCACCTGGGAGCCGCTGAACTACCTCAACCCGGGGAAACCAATGTACAGCAACTGTATAACCTTTCTTATCCGTGGATGGATGATGACCTGGGCACACTGAAATACCAGTCGCAATGGTCGGTTTTTGACCAAATAATCGTCTCGGGTTCACTGCTTGAACCGGATGGACAAATATTTACCCGGCCTGAATGGGCGACCATTGTAAAACTTCCTTTCCTGTTCGAAAAAGATGTTAGATATGGTGGAATGAAGATAAACCGAACATACTCCGGCTTTCGGTATAATGGTGGTTTCAGCGATCACCTCCCGGTAATGCTGAAAATTCAAATCAACCGGCAGTAACTGGCTGCAATCCAATTTCTTTCCCTTTTTTAAGCATATACCCAAAGGCTTCGTCGTAATTATTTCTGATTTCACCATCCAGAATGGCATCTTTTATGGCATCTTTTATAATGCCTACTTCCCGGCACGGGCTCAAGCCAAACGTTTCCATAATTAACTCTCCTGAAACGGGAGGTTGGAAATTCCGGATAGTGTCCTTTTCTTCAATTTCTTTCAGCTTCTGCCTTACAATCCTGAAATTCTTCATGTAACGCTTTACCTTCTCCTGATTTTTAGAGGTAATATCTGCTTCACACAAAGTCATAAGGTCGTCAATATCGTCACCCGCCTCAAACAAAAGCCTGCGCACTGCAGAGTCTGTTACTTCCTCTTCCGAAAGCACAATGGGGCGCATGTGCAGCATCACCATTTTTTGTACAAACTTCATTTTTTCATTCAGCGGAAGCTTCAACCGGCGGAAAATCTTCGGTATCATTTTCGTGCCCAGAAAATTGTGTGCATGGAAAGTCCACCCCTGTCCTTCCACAAATTTTTTGGTAGCCGGTTTGGCGATGTCATGCAGCAACGCCGCCCACCGGAGCCACAGATTACCGGTATGCGGAGCAATTCGGTCGAGCACTTCCAGTGTGTGGTAAAAATTGTCTTTGTGCCCAATTCGGCCCACTACATCTACACCTTTCATTTTTTGTAATTCGGGAAAAATAATCTGAAGAAGTCCGGTTTCCTCGAGAAGTTTAAACCCTTTGGAAGGAATTTCGGCCAGCACAATTTTGTTCAGCTCATCAGAAATACGCTCGGCAGATACAATCTTTATCCTTTCTCTGTTCTGCGCAATTGCCTGCAATGTTCTGTCTTCAATCTCAAAGTTAAGCTGTGCAGAAAACCGGATGGCACGCATCATACGTAGCGGATCGTCTGAAAAAGTGATCGAGGGATCAAGGGGAGTGCGAATGATTTTGTTTCTCAAATCATTCAGCCCCTCAAACGGATCGATAAGCTCTCCGTAATTTCCCTTGTTCAGGCTCAATGCAAGCGCGTTGATGGTAAAATCGCGCCGGTTTTGATCATCCTCCAGCGTCCCGTTTTCAACAACAGGTTTTCGGGAATCGCTGCGGTACGACTCTTTTCGTGCACCTACAAACTCCACTTCAAAGTTTTTATACCACAGCTGGGCTGTTCCAAAATTTTTAAACACCGTAACTTTGGGTTTGGGCTTTATGCTTCGTGCAACCTGTTCTGCCAGTTCGATGCCACTACCCAAAGTAACGATATCGAGATCTTTTGAAGGCCTTTCTAAAAACAAATCCCGCACATAACCACCTGTTATATAGGTCTTCTGCTGCAACCGGGCAGCTGCTTCTGCTATGTATATAAATATTTTGCTGTTCAGCTTTTTATCCATTTTCCTGACAAAATAGGTTTATAAATCGATCTTTTTCTGCCAGTTCCGAAAAAAATCGTGACAAAATTACAATTATTTGAATTAAAACAGGTTCTGTTTTTCATTCAGATGGAATGGTATTATCTTTGTATTTTAAGTATCGACAAATTTATATATGTAAATCTTTTAAATTACAATAATATGTTGGAACATTTAACAAAAGAGACTTTTAAAGAAAAAGTATTCAACTTCGAAGAGAACAAAGATTGGAAATACGAAGGTTCAGTACCTTGTATGATAGATTTTTACGCCGACTGGTGTGGCCCGTGTAAAATGGTAGCCCCGGTTTTGGAAGAACTGCAAAAGGAATATGGCGACAAACTGGTTATATACAAAGTAGATACCGAACAGGAACAGGAACTGGCAGGCATGTTTGGCATTCAGAGCATTCCTTCGTTATTGTTCGTACCGGTTGACGGACAGCCTCAAATGGCCATGGGTGCGCTGCCAAAAGATACCTTTGAACAGGCCATTGCCGACGTGCTGAAAGTTGAAAAGCCGCAGGCAAACTAAAGTACCTCAAGAACTTTTTCAAGTTGAATTCCGCGGGAACCTTTAATTAAAACCGCTCCCCTGGAAACAGGATTTTGGGCCAGGTACCCGCAAAGTTCAACGGAATCGCGAAATGTTTTGAAAGAAAAACCTTTGGCTGCTTCTGCAAAAAGCGGCCCCACAAAAAACACCTCTTCAAAGGGGTGTTTTTTTATTTGATGAACAATTGCGGAATGTTCTTCACCAGAAAAACTTCCCAGCTCGAGCATATCGCCCAAAATAAGAAAACGGGGCGAAGGAAACATAGAAACAAAACTTTCAATGGATGCTTTCATGCTCACCGGATTGGCGTTATAAGCATCCAGTACAATTTTCAATTCGCCCTTTTCAATCAGCTGTGAACGGTTGTTTTGTGGGGTGTATTTTTGCAAAGCACTCTGAATATCCTGTGGATCGACTTTCAGAAAATTTCCGATACACACTGCTGCCAGAATATTCTCAAAATTGTATTGCCCGGTCAATTGCGAATTTAAGTATAAAATTCCTTGAGGAAAAACGGCTTTCACATGAATGTAAGGAGGAGACCAAACGGGTTGACCGGTAAAGTCTGCATTTTTTTCTCCGTAACTGATCTTGTTTTTGATATCGGCGGCAAGCTCGGAAAGCACTGAATTATCGATGTTGTAAAAAACAGTTCCTCCTTTTCGTTTCAAATGCCTGTAAAGGCCGGCCTTGGTATTTTTTATGGCTTCGAAAGAACCAAACCCTTCAAGATGCGCCCTACCAACATTGGTAATTAATCCAAAGTCCGGATCAGCTATGGCACATAATTCGGCAATTTCACCCGGGTGATTGGCGCCCATTTCAACGACTCCTATTTCTGTGGTTGTATCCATTTGAAGAAGTGTCAGGGGAACCCCTATTTGGTTGTTCAGGTTTCCCTGGGTAAAAACCACCCTGTATTTGGCAGCCAAAACAGCAGCAACCAACTCTTTGGTTGTGGTTTTACCATTTGTGCCGGTAATGCCCAGAATGGGAATTCCAAGCTTTTTCCGGTGATGTTTTGCCAAATGTTGAAGTGTCGTCAAAACATCATCCACCAAAATGGTTTTTTTTTCCTGACAAAATTCCTTTTCATCTACGATGGCATAGGCGGCACCCTTACTGAGCGCCTCTTCTGCAAAAAGGTTTCCATTAAATTTTTCACCTTTCAGTGCAAAAAAAAGGCAATCCTTTTCAATTTTTCTGCTGTCGGTAACCACATTGGGGTGCAACAGGAAAAGCTCGTAAATTTCTTTGATGGTCATATCCTAAAAACAATAAAACCTCATTTTGTTACAAATGAGGTTTTAAAATATTATTCGTTTGTTTGTTTTAAAATCCCTCCGGGCTACCAACACGTGTCATGGCACAACGGAATCCCAAATCATTTTGGGCATTTGCCTGTTCCAGATATCTTCTGGTTCCGGGAACCAGCCAGTATGGCCGGTCTTTCCACGAGCCACCTTTGTAAACCCTCACCTCGTCACTAATGAGCGATGAGAAAAATCCCGGACGGTCGTCCTGGATATACATATCCTGTGTAGTTCTGTTTTCTTCGGCATTCCAGTCACCGGTTTCAATCATTTGCGAATCTACACTGCCATCCCTGAAATTGCGGTAATCGGCTATTGTATCCTGAACCAAACGGCCATACTGGTCACGCATCAGGTTTCCATCCGGTCCGCGTCTGTATTCGGTAACCACAGTTCCTCTGAAAGGCTGAAATTCTTCCACATCGAGGAAGGAAAGCGGGCGGTAAACATCGGCCACCCATTCGTTCACATTCCCTGCCATACAATAAAGTCCGTAATCATTGGGCTCGTAGGAATATACAGGAGCGGTAATGTCAGCATTATCGTTCAAAGCTCCGGCCATCCCCATCAGGTCGCCTCGCCCACGCACAAAGTTTGCTCTCATCTGCCCCTTGTCACGTCTGGTATCTTTTCTTAAGTATGCACCATTCCACGGGTAAATTCTGCGGTCGGTAAGCAGTTCTCCATCGGTATTTCCAATTAAACCGTAGGCAGCATATTCCCATTCGGCTTCGGTTGGCAGCCTGTAATTGGGCAACATCAAACCGTCTTCCCATCGCACACGACGGGTAGAGCCATCGGGATTTTCCTGTGGGCGGGTTCCGGCAGTTCCATCAAAAAGTCCGTTCAAATATGTTTCAGTGGTAAATACATTTTCCCCGGCCTGGGTATTGTCGTGTTGCAAAATTCCTCTTTCCACCAGAATTTTTTCATTTACCCGGTCGGTACGCCATGCAGCGTAAGCATTGGCCTGTTCCCAACTGACTCCAACCACGGGATAATCGCTGTAAGCCGGGTGCCTGAAATAATTGTTCACATAAGGCTCGTTGTAGGCCAGTTCGCTCCGCCACAGGTTAGTATCGGGCAGGGCTGAGTTCACTTTGGCCCGGTCGCCGGGGTAAGCCCGGTTTAACCAGTGTACGTATTCGCGGTAATCCTGATTCGAAATTTCCGTTTCATCCATGTAGAACGATGCCACTGTAACCCGGCGCGGATGATTATCCCACTGGTACATCACATCTTCTTCCACTCGCCCCATGGTAAAGGTACCTCCCTGGATGAAAACAAGACCCGGTCCGGCTTCCTGCTCATAACCAGAAAGATAAGGAATATTACCTGTTTCTTCCGAATTGTAATCCCAGCCTGTAGTACGGGAAGTTCCACCGCCTCCGCGGCCAAACAATCCACATCCTGAAACGAATGCGGCTAAAAACAGCAACAATAACGTCCTTAGCTTCATTAAATTAGTGTTTTTCATTTCTTTTCCGATTGTCACAAATATAACTGATTTGTTGAATTCTTATTGTTTTACCTCTATATAATTTTTCACGTTTTTTGAACCAGGTCATTATCTTTGCCTGTGATTTGACAAAAATAATTGTTTTATTGTAACGGCTAACGCCTGCAATAATTATTTTCAGCAGGCGTTTTAACGATGTTTAATTGTATATACCGGAATGAATAAATATATCATCCTGCTTTTAATTGTAATTACCGGTTTTGCCGCCAACGATGTCCGTCGGGAAATTATTACCCTTGACTGGCAGGTTTCAAACGAACCTGAAAACAGGCTGGGTTATACTTTCCCGGGTGCAGGTTATTCGCATCCAGGTTCACAAATACCCATCTATTTTAGCTTTTTTGAAACGCAGGGCAATCACACCGGATTTCGTTTTGTAATTGAAAACCCGCAATTTGAGGAAATTGAAAACCCTGGCCTGGATTTTTTCAAGGAAAATATTCCTGAAAAACCGGAATTAAAAACAACGGTACTTCGCTCGAACCAAACGCAAAAAATTGAAATTCAGATACCTGCCTTAATTAACCAGGATGGAAAACTTAAATTATTAAAGCAATTTGATTTGAAACGGTTCCCCGTCCCCCTAAAAAAAGCTGCTTCAGCGTCTGCCCATTCGTGGAAATCCGAATCGGTTTTGCGCGATGGGAAATGGGTAAAAATCAGTACATCAGAAAAAGGAATTTATAAAATCCCGTATCCAAAACTCACCGAGTGGGGATTTTCAAATCCTTCACAGGTAAAGGTTTTTGGTGCCGGCGGCATGATTCTCCCCGAAGATCCGGCACATATTCTTTACGATGATATACCCCAGGTTGCTGTGTGGCACGGAACAAACAACGGAACCGATTGCCTTTTCTTTTATGCTCCGGGTGCTGTGGAATGGAAATCAGATGGCACAGGCCGTTTTTTTGAACGCCGCCTGAATCCGTACACCAACAAAGGCCATTTCTTTTTAAGCGAACAGGGGGGAACACAAAAAATCATTGAAATGCTGGCAGAAATCAGCAGTGAAGCCACTCATCAGGTCACTTCGTTTAACGCTTATGCTTTAAATGAAACAGAGAGTTTTAATTTGATTCAGTCGGGAAAACAATGGTTTGGAGACAAATTCATTCACGGCTCAACACGAAATTACACTTTTCAGATGATTGACATTGATAATTCGTCAGATATTTCTATCCGTATAAATGCCGCTGCAAGGTCTTCTTCGGTTTCAGAAATGATCATTTCGGCAAATCAGTCTAATCTGGGAACTTTGAATTTTGAAAGAGTATCCACTTCAGATAATTCAAGCATATACGCCGACGAACGAAACAGGAGATTTTCAGTTCCGGCCCAATCCGGCAATCTCGATTTAATTATAAAATATTTTGGCAGTGGTACAAGTCCCGAAGCATGGATCGACTTCGCAGAGTTAAATTTCCGGCAGAGGTTGAAAACGAACAACAACGAGCCGTTGTTCTTTCGTGATTTAAACTCAGTGGGACAGGGAAATACCATTGCATTTTCTGTTGAAACGAGTTCCTCCGACCTAAAAGTCTGGGATGTTACTGATGCATTTCAGGTAAAAGAAATTCCTTTGCAAAAAAACGGGAATCTGGCCAAAGGCAGGCGCCCGGCGTCGGAACTCAGTGAGTATGTCGCCTTCAGCCCAAACGGAAATCTTCCTATACCCGAGTTGGTTGGCGACGTAAAAAACCAAAACCTGCATGCATTGGCTACACCCGAATTCCTCATTATTTCACACCCGAATTTTTTAAGCCAGTCCGAAGAACTGGCCGATTTTCACCGCACCAACGACGGAATGCAGGTAGAAGTTGTTTCTGCCGGGCAGGTTTACAACGAGTTCAGCTCGGGGAATAAAGATGCCACCGGAATCCGGAATTTTATAAAAATGTTTTACGACCGCAACCAGGGATTAAAATATGTGTTGCTTTTTGGGGACGGAAGCTACGACAATAAAAGTATTAAACCCGGCAGCACCGCTTTTATTCCTACTTTTCAGTCCGACAACTCGCTGAATCCCGTTGGTTCGTTTGTTACCGACGATTACTTTGTAATTCTCGATGCCGGGGAAAGCGTGTACAACGGTGCTGTTGATTTGGGAATAGGGCGCATTCCTGCCCATACAGCGTTCCAGGCCGATTTGGTTGTCAGAAAAATTAAAGACTACCACTCACCCGAAGCCCTTGGAAACTGGAGAAACATTGTTTGTTTTATAGCCGACGACGAAGACGGGAACCTGCACATGAACGATTCGGAAAGGCTGGCCAACCAGGTGAATGAGAAACATGCCGAATTTGTTACCGACAAGATTTATTTCGATGCTTATCAGCAAATTACCGGCCCCGGAGGGCAAAGTTATCCCGAAGTTACCGAAGCTATAAACCAAAGGGTAAAAGATGGCGTGTTAATACTGAATTATGTGGGACATGCCAACGAACGATGGCTGGCCGACGAAAGGGTGCTCGATATCAGCAACATAAACTCCTGGTCGAATGCCGACAACCTTCCGATATTTGTAACAGCTACCTGCGAATTCAGCCGGTTTGATGCAGATAATACCTCGGCAGGAGAATACGTCCTTTTCAATCCCAACGGCGGGGGAATAGGTCTTTTTTCAACCACCCGGCTGGTATTTGCCTACTCAAACTATTTGCTCAGCCGCAGCTTTTACAACGTTGTTTTTGAAAAAGACCAATACGGAGAGCACTACCGCATGGGTGATATCATGCGGCTGGCCAAAATCAACACCATAAACACTACCAACAAAAGAAATTTCAGCCTGCTGGCCAATCCGGCACTAAAACTCTCCTATCCGAAACACCGGGTTATAACCTCTGCCATCAACGGGCATGATGCAGCCCTGACACCCGACACTTTAGGAGCTCTGCAACGGGTAACGGTATCGGGTTTCGTTGCTGATGAAGCAGGAAGCAAACTGAACAATTTTTCAGGAAAAATTATTCCCACGGTTTACGACAAAGCGGTGATGATGCAAACACGGGGAAATGCAGGCGAAACTCCCATGGAATTTAAAGCACAGGAAAACATTATTTACAAAGGACTTGCTGAAGTGAAGAACGGTGAATTCACATTCAGTTTTGTCATCCCAAAAGATATTTCCTATAGCCTGGGCAAAGGCAAAATTATTTACTATGCCGATAATGGCGAAATCGATGCGCATGGAGCTTTCGAGAATTTTGTAATTGGCGGGGCCGGTACGCAAATAACCGACAACCAGGGGCCAGATATTGAACTGTACCTCGATTCCCCCGATTTTTTGTCAGGCGATAAAGTCAGCAAGAATCCAATGCTGCTGGCATTTCTTTCGGATGAAAACGGAATTAACACCGTGGGATCCGGAATTGGCCACGACATTACCGCAGTTTTAAACGACGACTATTCCAACGTGATGGTTCTGAATAACTATTACCAGGCGGATATCGGAGATTTTACCAGCGGCGCCATCAGGTTTCCGTTGAGAAACCTTCCGGAGGGCAAACACACCCTGAGACTGAAAGCATGGGATGTAGCCAATAATTCTTCGGAAGCAGAAATTGAATTCGAGGTAACCGGTGACTTCTTTATTTCGCAGGCAGTAAACTATCCAAATCCGATTTCAGACTATACTTTTTTCACCTTTGAACATAACCAGGCCGATGCCACACTCGAAGCTATTTTTGAGGTGTTCGACCAGCGGGGACAACGGGTGGACTATTTTACAACACTGGTGGGGTCGAATGGCAACATCAGCAATCCGGTACGCTGGGACCTCTCCGAAGCAAAAATTCAGCTGCGAAGCGGAATTTACATTTTCCGGATTACTGCACAAAACGCAGATGGAATCATCACTTCAACATCGGGAAAAATGATGGTTGCCCGTTAAATTTTTGTAACAAATGTACTTTTTCAATAAAACGTGCGTTCTCTGATTTTAGATAAATTGCAGCCTCGACTACAATTTATATATTTGCAACGCTCAATTTTAATATGGTTATGATAAAATTAGTTCGCTTATTTTTTGTTATTGCATTTATAATTACAACTGCCGGTTATGCAAATGGGCAGGCAACCACTTCGGGAGCCAATACCATTACCACAGCAGTTCCGTTTCTTTCCATTACGCCCGATTCAAGAGCAGGAGGGATGGGCGATGCAGGTGTTGGCACCACTCCCGACCTGAGTTCACAGCACTGGAACCCGGCCAAATATGCATTTATGGAAAGCGACATGGGGTTCAGCCTGAGTTATTCTCCCTGGCTGCGCGCCCTGGTTGACGACATTAACCTGGCTTACCTGGTAGGCTATAAAAAAATTGACGACGTGCAAACCGTAAGTGGGTCACTTCGGTACTTTTCGCTGGGCGATATTGTTTTTACCAGCGAATACGGAACTTATGAAGGACAGCAAAGTCCCAACGAATTTGCCCTCGATTTAGGTTATTCACGGTTACTTTCCGAAGTATTTTCAGGTTCGGTAGCCATACGATATATCCGCTCCGACCTTACCGGGGGACAATTGATAAACGGAGTTGAATCACGACCAGGCAATTCGTATGCAGCCGACGTGGCCTTTTATTACCACGGCGAATTCAGGGCAAACCGCAAAGACAACATTTTTTCAGCAGGTATAAACATTCAGAACATCGGAGCTAAGATTTCCTACACCGAAGGGGAAGTGAAAGATTTCATACCAACGATGCTGAAACTGGGAGCGGCCTACACTACCGAGGCAGACCAGTACAATAAATTCACCTTTGCTATTGAAGCGAACAAACTACTGGTGCCAACCCCGCCAAAAGACACCACGCTTTTTGAAGAAGGAGCAGTGATTTACCCGGGTGGTATTAATTCAGACAAATCGGTGATTGCCGGTATTTTTTCATCGTTTAACGATGCTCCGGGTGGATTTCAGGAAGAATTGCAGGAAATCAATCTTTCAGCCGGCGTAGAATACTGGTACAACAACCAGTTTGCCCTCAGGGCAGGTTATTTTTGGGAACATGAGAACAAGGGTAACCGGAAATTCATTACTGCCGGCGCAGGGTTCAGAATGAATGTTTTTGCCCTCGACTTTTCTTATCTCCTGCCCACCCAACGAAACCACCCGCTGGAAAACACGCTGCGCTTCACCCTTTCGTTCGATGTGGAAGCCTTTGGAAACCAGCGTTAAAAAATGATTCGAATAGGACAGGGATACGACGTGCACCGCCTCGCTGAAGGAGAAACCTTGTGGCTGGGCGGTATTTTAATTCCACACTACAAAGGAACCGTGGCGCATTCCGACGGCGATGTTTTGATTCACGCCATTTGCGATGCACTTCTCGGCGCAGTTAACCTGGGCGACATTGGCACCCATTTCCCCGATAATTCGGAACAATTCAAAAACATTGACAGTAAAATCCTGTTAAAGGAATCGTATGCTTTGGTAAAAAATGCCGGTTTTGAAATTGTAAACATTGACACCACAGTTAGTGCGCAGCAACCAAAACTGAAACCATTTATCCCGGAAATGAAAAAAGTGATGGCTGAAGTTCTTGGGGTTGAAACTGAACAAATTTCAGTAAAAGCCACCACCACCGAAAAACTGGGATTCGAAGGACGGGAAGAAGGTATTTCAGCACTTGCTGTAGTTCTGGTTCAGAAAAATGAAGGCTGATGGAAAATAAAACAAAGAAAACACTTGTGATAGGCGCAAGCCCCAAACCTGAACGTTATTCAAATAAAGCAATCAGGATGTTGCGTGAATATGATCATGATGTGGTTGCCCTGGCTAAACGAACCGGCCAAGTTGATGGTGTTAGCATTCAAACCGGGTTTCCCGAAGAAAATGACATTCACACCGTAACCATGTATTTGGGAGCCAACCGACAGCCCGAATATTATAATCCCATCATCCACTTGAAACCCCAACGGGTGATTTTTAATCCCGGTGCAGAAAACGATGAATTGAAGGAAAAACTTGAATTGGCTGGCATTGAAACGGTGGAAAACTGCACACTGGTTATGCTTCGTACAGGCCAGTTTTAAAAATTCTCAGAAAATGTTTACAGAAATTCAATCGCTGGACGAGTTTAACCGGCTGAAACAGGAAGAACCGGCGCTGCTGGGTTATTTTTCAACCGAGGTCTGCAATGTATGCAAAGTACTTAAACCCAAAGTAGCTGAATTGATTCAGGCAGAATTTCCGAAGGTAAAACTGGCCTATGTGAAATCGGATGTTTTACCTGATGTGGCCGGGCAACACCGGGTTTTTGCAGCGCCCACCATCCTTGCTTTTTTTGACGGCCGCGAAACCATCCGTAAAAGCCGGAATATTGGCATCGATGAACTCCGAAGAGAGATTGAGCGGCCTTATTCGATGATATTTTCAGAATAGACTCTCCAATAAATCCTCATCCGCCTCATTTGCCAGCGTAACTTTTAACTCCGGATTTTCCTTCATAGCCTGTTCAATGGCAAACCGTGCCGGCTTGTTTTGGGCCCAGCTTCTGCGGGTAATGCCGTTGTTTACATCCCAGTGGAGCATCATTTTCAGGCGTCTTTCGGCGTCATCCGAACCGTCGATGGTAAGTCCGAAGCCGCCGTTAATCACTTCGCCCCACCCCACTCCGCCGCCATTGTGCAGCGAAACCCAGGTAGCGCCCCGGAAGCTGTCACCCACGAAATTTTGCACTGCCATGTCGGCAGTGAGCGCCGAGCCGTCGTAAATATTCGATGTTTCTCTGTAAGGCGAATCGGTACCCGAAACATCGTGATGATCGCGGCCCAGAACAATGGGAGCCGAAATAATTCCTTTGCGAATGGCATCGTTAAATGCTTTGGCAATTCGTGTCCGTCCATTGCAGTCGGCATAAAGAATGCGCGCCTGCGACCCCACCACCATTTTATTTTTTCCAGCCTGGCGAATCCAGTGGACATTGTCATTCATCTGCTGCTGAATTTCTACGGGCGCCGCATCGGCCAGCTCTTTCAAAACAATTGCTGCAATTTCATCGGTTTTTTGCAGGTCTTCGGCTTTTCCTGATGTACACACCCAACGAAACGGACCAAATCCGTAATCGAAAAACAGCGGTCCCATAATATCCTGAACATAGGATGGATAACGGAATTCACTTTTGCTGTCGTAAATTTCGGCTCCGGCTCTACTTGCTTCCAGCAAAAACGCATTGCCGTAATCCCAGAAATACATTCCATTCGCCGTTAGTTTGTTGATGGCATTTACCTGTCTCCGCAGCGATTCGCAAACCCTCTCCTTAAACTCCGCAGGTTTTTCGGCCATCATTTCATTCGATTCCTCCACTGACAAACCGGCCGGGTAATACCCCCCGGCAAACGGATTGTGCAGCGAAGTCTGGTCGGAACCCAAATCGATTTTTATATTTTTTTCAGCCAGTTTCTCCCACAAGTCCACTACATTTCCCTGGTATGCCAGCGAAACAGCTTCTTTTTTCTTCCGGGCATCCAGCATGCGGACCAGCAGTTTACTCAGGTTGCTGTAAACCTCATCCACCCAACCCTGCTCGTGCCGTTTTTGTATTGCCTGCTGATTGATTTCCGCTACAACAGCTATCATCCCTGCAATAACTGCTGCCTTGGGTTGTGCGCCCGACATTCCGCCCAATCCGCTCGAAACAAATATCTTTCCTTTAACAGAACCGTCGGCATGAAGGCGCGCTGCATTCAGCAAAGTAATGGTGGTGCCGTGCACAATGCCCTGCGGCCCGATGTACATGTACGAACCGGCTGTCATTTGCCCATATTGCGTTACCCCCAGCGCATTGAATTTTTCATATTCCTCTTTTGAAGAATAATTGGGAATCATCATACCATTGGTAACTACCACCCGCGGCGCATCGGGATGCGACGGAAATAATCCCAGCGGATGCCCGGAATACATCACCAGCGTCTGGTTATCGGTCATTTCGGCCAGGTATTTCATGGTAAGCAGGTATTGCGCCCAGTTTTGAAAAACCGCACCGTTTCCGCCATAAGTAATCAGCTCGTGCGGATGTTGCGCCACAGCCGGGTCGAGGTTGTTCTGAATCATCAGCATGATGGAGGCAGCTTTTTTCGACCGACAGGGATATTCATCGATGGGCCTCGCATGCATTTCATATTCAGGCTGAAAACGGTACATGTAAATCCGGCCAAACTTCTGCAATTCTTCCAGAAATTCAGGAGCCAAAATGTCGTGGAACTTTTTCGGGTAATAGCGCAGTGCATTTTTCAGGGCCAGTTTTTTTTCAGTCTGGGTTAACACATCTTTCCTTTTGGGCGCGTGGCTGACTGAAGAATTATAAGGTTTTACCTCCGGAAGTTCCGGGGGGATTCCTTCTAAAATCGATTTCCTGAATTGTTCTTTTGTCATGTTTTTATCTTTGGTTTATCTTTTGAAAGATGAAATACAGCGGCAAATTAATGCCTTTCCCCGATAAAGGGGATGATTTTTCACACATTTTAAAGATATTTGAAAGTTAAACAAATGAATTTGATTATGAAAAGAGGTACATTGATTCTTTTAGTCGCAGTGGCAGGCATGTTTCTGTCGGGTTGCGGTTACAATAAAATGGTTGACCTGGATGAACAGGTTTCTTCGCAATGGTCGCAGGTTGAAAACGTGTATCAGCGGCGTGCTGATTTGATTCCCAACCTGGTAAATACAGTTAAAGGGTATGCCGAACACGAGCAGGAAACACTTACCGGTGTTATTGAAGCCCGTTCAAAAGCTACTTCAGTGAATTTGGATCCCAACAACCTAACGCCCGAGGCCATTGAACAATTTAACCAGGCACAGGAAGGACTTTCGTCGGCATTGAGCCGGCTGATGGTTGTGGTAGAAAGGTATCCCGACCTTAAAGCCAACCAGAATTTCCTCGATTTGCAGGCACAACTCGAAGGAACAGAAAACCGGATTACTGTAGAGCGCATGAAATTTAATGAAACCACACAGGCATACAATTCCTACATCCGTAAATTTCCGCAGCTCATTTATGCCGGAATGTTAGGCTTCGACAAGAAAAATTACTTTGAAGCCCGACAGGGTGCAGACCAGGCACCGGTTGTGGAATTTTAACAGACAAAAAATGAGTGTCAGAAAATATTTTTCAGAAGAGAATAAACTACAGATAACAAATGCCGTTCGCGTTGCCGAAACCAACACTTCGGGAGAAATACGTGTTCACATAGAGAAACATTGCAAAGGCGATGTTCTCGACAGAGCTGCATATATTTTTGAGAAACTGGAAATGCATAAAACCAAATTGCGTAACGGCGTACTTTTTTACCTGGCCATAGAAGATCACAAATTTGCCATTCTGGGCGATGCCGGAATCAATCAGAAGGTGCCCGGCAATTTCTGGGAAAACATAAAGGAAACAATGGCAGGCTTGTATCGTGAAGGAAAATTCACCGAAGGCTTATCAACCGGAATAAAAATGGCCGGAGAACAGTTGAAAAAACATTTTCCGTGGCAGGAAGACGATGTAAACGAACTTTCAGACGAAATTTCGTTTGGCACAGACAAGGAGGAGAAAAAATGAAAAAATTATTTTCCATATTAATTTTACTTCTGTGGGTAACTGCTTTGTATGCTGAGATACCTGAACGACCTGTACCTCCAAGGCTTGTTAACGACTTTGCCGGGGTGTTGTCGCCGGCAGAGGCAAGTAGCCTCGAGTCCAAACTGGTGCAATTCGACAGGGAAACTTCCACCCAAATTGTTTTGGTTTCTGTTAACGATCTGGAAGGATACGATCCGGGTGATTATGCTTTCAGGCTTGGAGAAAAATGGGGCGTTGGCCAGCAGGATAAAAACAACGGGCTGGTGATTCTTTTAAAGCCAAAATCAGGTAACGACAGGGGCCGGATTTTTATTGCCACCGGTTACGGGCTCGAGGGTGTTTTGCCCGATGCCATAGTGAACGGCGCCATCATCGATACAGAAATGATTCCCCAGTTCGAGAGGAACAATTATTACAAAGGCCTCGAAAATGGCATCAATGTAATTATGGATATTACCCGGGGCGAATACACTGCTGAGTATTACAAGGAGAACTATACCAGGGGAAGCGGTGGTTTGCCTGTTCTGATTATCTTTTTTGTCCTGTTTTTTGTAATCATTCCAATCCTGCGGGGCAGAAGCCGGAGGTTTTATTCGCCGGGGAAAGACCTGCCGCTTTGGATCGCTCTGGGAATGATGTCGGGAAACCGTTCGCATGGCAGTTCGTTTGGCAACTTTTCCTCGGGCAGTGGCAGCTTCGGTGGCGGTGGTTTTGGCGGATTTGGCGGCGGAAGCTTCGGCGGCGGTGGCGCCGGCGGAAGCTGGTGACCGGGACACAAAGTTCAAAGTTTAAAGTTCAAAGTTTAAAGTTCCCGGTTTAAGTTTCAATATTTGTCTCGAATTTTAAAACTTATAGCTAAGGCCAACTCCGAATAACTGTTTAAGCTGCACTCTCCTTCCTTTGTTTCCGGCATCGTCGAGCGGAATTAAAATATCGTGGTCGTAAATCAGGTTGGTGAGCAAATTTGCAGAAAGGTAATCGTTGATCTTCATGTTTATAGCCAAATCCCAGTTCACATCTATGTTTTGCGGATTATTGAAGTAATTGGAAAACAGGGCCAGGGTTGTTGCCATATCCACATTTTTCATCAATGGAGTTTTAAATTCCGATTTAACTGTGGCCCCAAACTCTGCCCTCGCTTTTTTTCCCTCTTCCACGCCAAAAGCACCTTCCGACGAAAGTGTCTCGTCGGTAACAAAGGTAAATTTCCCGGCAACCGGCGATACAAACAGCGAAAACATTTCCGAAGGTTGGTAGTCAATACCGGTAGAAACTGTAAGGTACGCCGGGGCAAAAAGGGTGGAAATCCGGTCTGTGGTATTCGGGTACTTATACCCGTCGGCAAACTGGGTTAAGAAATTCACAAAAGTGGAATAGAGCAAATGCTCGTTTCTGGTTTCCACTCCCAGTTTCGAATTCAGTTCCAGCCGGTCATCAGTTTTTACCACATCATTTTCACCTTCTTTCATTAAACCGTAACCGGTTTTCAGGGTATTTTCCCAATGAATTTTATTCTTCTCGTAATTGGCATTCACATCGAACAATCCTACACCCGAAACCGAATTTTTCCCGCCACCAATCCAGTTTGAAAATGAAACCTGGCTTGCATTAACTGAAGCCTGAGCAGTAACTTTCCAGTAGGTAGTATCCTGAGATTCCTGAGCTGCCAGTCCTGCTGAAGCAAGGACGAGAATCAATACATTTAAAAAATTTTTCATGTCTGTTTGATTTTGATTTATCTGCTTAAAGGAACAAAAAAAGCGCGGAAAAGTTACCGCGCTATTAACCTATTTTTTTTGAAAGAATAGACTCTATTCCACCTCTACTACGCTTATGTCTTTGTCAACCAGAATTCGTCCGCAATATTCACATACAATGATTTTCTTGCGGCTTGCAATGTCGAGTTGCCGTTGTGGGGGAATTTTGTTGAAACAACCGCCGCAGGCATCGCGCTGAATGGTAACAACGGCCAGGCCATTGCGTGCGTTTTTCCGTATTCGTTTAAATGCGGTCACCAGTCGTGGTTCAATAAACGATTCTATCTTTTCCGATTTGGCTTTCAGTTTTTCCTCTTCAATTTTGGTTTCTTCAGTAATTTCATCCAGCTCATTTTTCTTTCTGTCCAAATCTTCCTCACGATCTTTCAGTAACGTTTTTGAGGAGTCAATGGTTTCTTTCTTTTCAACCATTTCGGTAGTAAACTCCTTGATTCTTTTTTCAGCCAGTTCAATTTCGAGGGTTTGAAATTCAATCTCTTTCGATAAAGAATCGAATTCACGGTTGTTGCGCACATTGTTCTGTTGCTCTGTATATTTGGCAATCAGCGCCTGCGCATCTTTGATGGCAATTTTCTTGTTGTTAATGGCTGTTTCCAGTGTTTTTATCTCATCTTCCAGGTTAACCAGCCGGGTTCTCAGGCCCGCTATTTCGTCTTCCAAATCCTGTACTTCCAGCGGTAATTCTCCACGCAGGGTTTTTATTTTATCTATTTCAGAAACCACGC
>Ga0334892_1000095_pt1 | contig 138411 bp, 129 predicted proteins | sample GraSluR3_MG_4_FD_207213 | JGI IMG/M metagenome (GOLD analysis project Ga0334892, IMG submission 207213) | Sludge microbial communities from methane-producing bioreactor in Wageningen University, Netherlands - Granular Sludge_15_04-R3 | ecosystem: Engineered > Bioreactor > Anaerobic >... | reverse complement strand
GATTGTTTGCTCATAATATCACCAATTATGTTATAGCAAAAAAAATAAAATAAATCAAGAGAAGGACAAAAGAAAAGCCAGTTGCTAAAGCAACCGACTTATAACGAGGCGAAGCCTCTTTGTTCTTACTGGTCTTTGGACGTCGTGGCATTGTAGGAAGTATGCTTTATGAGATGGGAATTCAAATTGTTTTTACGTGGTGGGGAAATGTTATCGCTGCCTCAACAGTTGCTTTTCCTCTTATGTACAAGACAACACGAGGGGCTTTTGAGCAAGTTGACCGGTGTTATGTACAGGCAGCCAAAACCCTAGGTGCATCTGAAAAAAGAATTTTCTTTAAAATACTACTTCCTTTGTCTTGGCCTGGCGTTGCAGCAGGAAGTGCATTAGCTTTTGCCAGAGCGATGGGAGAATTTGGAGCAACATTAATGATAGCTGGAAGTATTATGGGCGAAACACGAACCATGCCGATTGCGATTTTCTTTGCATCGGAGTCAGGGAATGATCAAGAGGCCTTGATTTGGGTGTTAATCATTTGTATATTATCAATAGCTATGATTTCACTAATGAATTATTGGCTAGAGTATCGACAAAACTATATTCGAGATTGAATCTTTCCCACTTGATTACAGATTTGAGGCAGGTGATAATATGGAATTATCTGTACATATTCAAAAAAAATTTGATGCATTTAATTTAGCGGTGGATTTTGAGACAAAGGAAGGTGTTGTTGGTTTTTTGGGTCCGTCAGGAGCAGGTAAGAGCATGACACTGAAGTGTATAGCTGGACTAGAAAAACCAGATTCAGGACGAATCATCATCAACGGTAAATGTGTCTATGATAGTCAAAAAAAAATATGGATAGCACCCAATCAAAGACATATTGGATTTCTCTTTCAAAAATATGCACTATTTCCACATATGACGGTTGAAGAAAATGTGGCGTTTGGAATTATGCATCTTGATAGAGAAGAACGTCAACAACGTATTCATGACTATTTACACATCGTTCATATGGAAGAGATGAAAAAAAGATATCCTTCAGAACTTTCAGGAGGACAGCAACAACGCATAGCAATTGCAAGAGCCTTGATTTTGAAGCCGGAACTCTTGTTATTAGATGAACCCTTCTCCGCCCTTGATCTTCATTTACGAAGTCGCATGGAACATCAGTTGAAGAAATTGTTGGACAAATATGAGGGCCAATCCATTGTCGTTTCTCATGACATTCATGAGTCCTACCGTCTGTGCCAGGATCTTGCAATTTTTCATGAAGGTCACATACTTGAATATGGAAAAAAAGAAGAGGTTTTTGAACATCCTCTACATCTTGAAGTTGCACAGATTACTGGGTGTAAAAACATAAGTTCAATCCAAAAATCTAGCCAAGAAAAGCAAGAATATCTTTACTGTACAGATTGGAATATCTATTTAGAACTAAGTAAGTGTCAAAAACAAAAATTAAAATCAATTGGTATACGAGCTCATCATATACGTTGGGACAAAACCAAGGGTATGAGAAAAAACAGTTTTAAAATTCATATTGTTGATATAACACATTCGCCATTTAGAGTCATGGTATACTTTAAGACTCAATCAAAAATAGGCCTATCGAAATCGATACTTCAGTGGGATATATCAAAAGAAAAATGGGAAGAGATATATTCTGTGACGGAAAGTATTTTTGTATTTTTTCCCCAAGAAAAACTCATCTTAATAAAACAAATAGCCTCCAATTAGTGGAGGCTTAAAATAATTATCGCGTCTTTTCGTCAATATTAGGTTCATCATCAAAAGGTTCAGGTGCTTCGTTGTACTCATCAATATAATCGTCAGAGCCCTTGCGACGTTCTTCATATAGAACACGAATTTCATCATCTGACATCTCATCATAATTTATAGGTTCTTTGTCTTTAAGAGATAACCATGCAATCATGTCAATTCTTCCGATTGGATTCGTATTATAATTCATATAATTCCTCCTTATAAAACTGTTTATCATTTATAGTTTTTTGTCTTCATCCCAACTTTTGCTCATTTGTTTAAGCGGGTCTTTATAGTCATCAATATAATCATCGGATGTTTTAACTCGCTCTTCATATAGAACTCGAAGCTCATCATCCGACATCTCATCATAGTCTTTTACATCGTTTCCTTGAAGAGATAACCATGCTAATATATCAGTTCTTCCTAAAGAATTTGAAAAATAAGTCATATAAATACCTCCTTATAAAACTTAATTTCTAGTATTGTTTACTACATATAGTATATCATGATATGTAAATTTTGTAAAATTCTTTAAAGAGCATAGAAAATTATCATATTTTACTATATAATGGTAAGTATGTTAGGAAAGAGGAGGAATTTAATATGGACAACCAGAATTACAATCAGTTACAAAAGAATGAGGTAACGGTTGGCGATTGGCTAATCACCATGCTTATTATGCTGATTCCAATTGTAAACATTATTATGATGTTTGTATGGGCATTCGGAAGTGGAATGCAACCGAGTAAGGCGAATTATTTTAAGGCGGCATTAATTTTCTTGTTGATAGCAATCATACTTCAAGTAATCTTTTTTGTCATCTTTGGAGCAGCAATGTTTGCAGGCTTTTCAAATTATGGATACTAAATAAGGACACAAAAAACGGATGCATGTGCATCCGTTTTTTTTATTCCAATCAGATTCAAGAAAAGGGTAATGAGAATCTATGTCAATGTACGAAGCGATAGACTATAATAGAATTAGAAAAGAAATTTTGAGTTTATGGAGGTGATCCTTATGATTGAAAGCATATATATTAGTACTGTTTTTGTTGCAGGTTTACTGTCGTTTTTTAGTCCGTGTATATTACCTGTGATTCCTATATATATAGGGTATTTTACTGAAGTGGAGCTATCCAAACCAATTCTTAAAGCCGGTGTCTTTGTCGCTGGATTATCAACATCATTTATTTTGCTGGGATTTGGAGCTGGAGCCATTGGTAGTGTTTTATATAGTGATTGGTTTATTCGTTTTGCAGGTCTTATCGTCATAATATTGGGATTGAATCAAATTGGTTTCTTAAAATTGAAATTTTTAAATCGAGAGAAAAAAGTCCATTTGAAACGAACAGGAAAGTCAGATCTCCTTGGTGCTTATCTTTTGGGATTCACCTTTAGTTTTGGATGGACACCTTGTATCGGACCGGTTCTTGTAGCGATTTTAGGCTTATCTGCTAGTGAAGGTAGTGCCCTTTATGGTGGGGTATTAATGTTGATATATTCCATTGGATTAATGATACCATTTTTAATCATTGCAGTTTTTTCAGATGTTCTTCTTAAACGCGTAAAAGGCTTATATAAACATTTAGAAAAAATAAAAATCCTAGGTGGTATCTTAATTATCATCATGGGACTGGTATTAATGACAGATAACTTGATGGTGATTGTCGGATGGTTTGAACGATTAATTTAATAAAGAGGAGGAAAAAATAATGAAAATGAAATGGTTTAAATTAGTATCAGGTTTAATGATTGCAATCATAATTTTGGCAGCATGTGGAGCAACAACAAATGACATGGAAAATAGTATTATGGCTCCGGATTTTGAGCTGATGGATCTAGAAGGCAATGTTCATCGTTTATCAGACCTTAAAGGTGAAAAAGTGTATCTCAAATATTGGGCATCGTGGTGTTCAATATGCCTGGCAGGCTTGTCTGAAGTCGATGAATTATCTGCAATGGAGACAGATTTTACTGTGTTTACCGTTGTGACACCCGGTGAAAAAGGAGAAATGTCTAAAGAAGATTTTACAAAGTGGTTTAACACACTTGAGTATGAAAACATCCTTGTCTTACTTGATGAAAATGCAGAATTGAGTAAAAAGCTTAATGTTCGGGCCGTTCCGACATCCGTATTTATTGGAGACCAAGGAGAACTTATTGAAGCATTACCTGGACATAAATCAAATGATGAAATTTTTGAAAAATTCGCAAGTTCGGATACGAATGCAACTATGAATACAGCTATGAATACAACTATGAATACACAATCCAATATTAGCTATGCCTTAGGAAAAGATGAATCGATCCAGACCATTTATTTTGCAGGTGGATGCTTTTGGGGAGTTGAAGAATACTTTTCACGAATCGATGGTGTTCATGATGCTGTGAGTGGTTATGCGAATGGAACAACTGAAAATCCATCGTATGAAGATGTTATTTATAAGAATACAGGTCATGCAGAGACAGTTGAAGTCACCTATGATGAATCCAAGATATCTTTGGAGCAATTAATTGGATACTACTTAAAAATTATTGATCCGACAAGTGTGGACAAACAAGGAAATGATGTTGGAAATCAATACAGAACTGGTATATACTATAATAGAGGAACCGATGCTAGTGTCATTGAATCTTTGTTAGCTCTTGAACAGGAAAAATTTGATAAAGCAATTGCAGTAGAAAATCTTCCACTAGATAACTTTTATTTAGCTGAAGAGTATCATCAAGACTACTTGAAAAAGAATCCAAATGGCTACTGCCATGTTGATATGGATAAACTCGAAGAAGAAGTGACCTTCATTGATCCGAATAACTACAGTAAACCAAGTGATGAAGAATTAAAGGAAATGCTGACAGACATTCAATATCAGGTAACGCAAAACAATTCAACAGAACGTGCGTTTTCGAATGAATATTTTGACACTTATGAAAGTGGAATTTATGTAGATGTAGCTACAGGTGAACCATTGTTTTCATCCAAAGATAAATATGACTCTGGATGTGGCTGGCCGAGTTTTACTAAGCCAATTGTTGAAGAAGTTGTTCATTATGATACAGATACTTCTTTTAATATGAAGCGTACGGAAGTGCGTTCACGGGTTGGAGACTCACATTTGGGCCATGTGTTTGAAGACGGTCCAATCGATAAAGGTGGATTAAGATATTGTATTAATTCTGCATCAATTCTATTTATTCTGTTAGAAGAGATGGAAGCAGAAGGTTATGGCGAATTAATTGCATTAGTAAAATAATGAGGTGACCTATGAAATTATTAGTAATTGATGATGAAGTTCTCATCCGAAAAGGTATCGTTTCGCTGATTCCCTATGGAAAATTAGGCATTGAGTCTATTTTTGAAGCGGATAATGGACAAAGTGGATTAGAAATCGTTAAAAAAGAAGAACCGGATATTATCTTATGTGATATAAATATGCCCAAGATCAATGGCCTTGACTTTTCGAAAGAAGTCAAGGCCAATTGGCCATGGATTAAGATTGCAATAATTACGGGATATGATTATTTTGATTATGCGAAACAGGCAGTGAAAATCGGCGTGGAGGATTATGTCCTCAAGCCTGTTTCTAAAGACGATGTACAGGAGCTTATTCAAAAACTTCTTTTTAAAGTTGAAGCAGATAGAAAATTCAAAGAGATTTACAAGGTCATTCAAGAAATGGATAAAAACAGTGATGAAGCGATGGGGTACAAACAACAGATTTCTAATATTATGGAAGAATGTTTATTCGATATTGATTTTTCCTTGAATAGTCTTGCAGAACGTATGGGATTAAATACGAGTTATTTGAGTACTCTTTTTAAAAAGTTGTATGGTATCCCTTTTAGCGAGTATCTTCTTCATCAACGGCTTGAAAAAAGTAAAATCTACTTATTGACGACAAATCTTAAGAATTATGAAATTGCAGAAAAAGTGGGAATTGGTGATCCGAATTATTTCTCGACATTATTTAAAAAACACTATGGTGATTCCCCTAATAGATATAAGAAAAAAGTGCAGAAGGAAAAACGTGAGTAGGCGGTGAATACATGAAAAAGAAAATTACATGGATATATTTGATTTTCGGAACATTAAGTATTCTTCTTGTGGGATTTATTTTATATTACTCCTTGACAAATGTTCTTGTAGAAGAATCGGTTATGTCCACAAAAATGGCAGTGAATCAAACAGGAAGATATCTTGAAGTTTATGTAGATAAGTTAAATGTTATCTCAAATACACTAGTAGACAACCAGGATGTCATCGAATACTTTAGTGGTCAAGAAGATCTAGAAGAACAGGTTTATGAAGAAAGAATTCGTCAGTTAATTACAAATATGATGAAGTCCGATGCCACGCTTCAATCAATTATCATCATCTCAAAAGACGGAAAAGTTTTTTCGAATGAAGAAAAATTAGATATGTCCATGTCAGAAGATATGATGCAAGAAACATGGTATATGAAGGCGATTCATAATGATATGCCAACATTGACATCCGCTAGAATGCAGCCGTTTTCAATGGATAATGATTTATGGGTTATATCTTTAAGTCAAGAAATCGTAAATGAAAATGGTGACAATATTGGTGTAGCAGTGATTGATGTACCTTATACTGCATTGGAAACCTATCTTATGGATTTGCATCTAGGCGAAGAGGGGTATGCATATATACTTAATGCCAATCAAGACGTGGTTTTTCATCAAGATAAAGCGTATTATGATAATGAAGAGTTAAGAGAATCTCTGGTTCAAATATTAAATACAGCAAGTGGATATCAAAAAGCTTCTTCAAGGTTGAAGAATCATTATGTGATGAGCAATACGGATTGGACATTAGTTGCCGTTTCTTCCGTTGATGCATTAACCATATTGAGAAGACAGGTCTTAGAAACCGTGATTTTTGGAATATCGATTATTTTAGTCGTCGTTCTAGTAACTAGTGTTATTCTTAAACGGTTGACAGCAGAAATTCAAAGGAGGGAACAAGAAATCCACCATTATGAAATGAATGCTATGTATAGTCAGATTAATCCGCATTTTCTATATAATACGCTTGATACCATTGTTTGGATGGCTGAATTCAATCAAAAAGAAGATGTGATCAGAATTACGAAAACATTAGCTCAGTTCTTCCGACTTTCTCTTAATCAAGGAAAAGAAACGACGACCCTAAAAAATGAAATCGAACATGTTAAACAATATTTGTTCATACAAAAACAACGCTACCAAGATAAGTTAGATTACAATATAACTATCGATGAAAAAGCATTGGAAGTCATCGTTCCCAAAATTATTCTTCAACCGATTGTCGAAAATTCAATCTATCATGGCATTAAAGATATGGACGGTAAAGGCGCAATAAATATCGATGTGGTCGATAAAAAAGAGAATATAATCATCACAATCACAGACAATGGTCTTGGTTTTGAAAGTGATGACTTACCCCCTTCAACAAAAACTAAATTAGGTGGTGTAGGACTCAAAAATGTCGATCGACGAATCAAACTCTTTTGCGGCGAATCATATGGACTTGACATTCAATCACAAAAAAATCAAGGCACAAAAGTCACCTTAAAACTATCAAAATTATGAGATGCATGTCTCTTTTCATAAGCATCAATCTTATCTGCCTTCAATAAGGTTAATCCAATATCATCTAACCCGTTAAGCAGCTTGTTTTTTTGAAAGGAATCCATGTCAAAATGTGTTGAAAAACCAGCGTTGTCACATATGGTTTGTTCTTCTAAATCCACAGTTAGCGTGTATCCGGGCGTGGAATAGGTTTTTTCGAAAAGCACATCCATGAGACTATTATCTAATCGGATTGGCAAGATACCATTATTAAAGCAATTGTTAAAAAAGATATCAGCAAAACTTGGCGCGATAATGACTTTAAATCCATAATCTTCTAAGGCCCAAGGGGCATGTTCGCGGGATGAGCCACATCCGAAGTTGGCTCTTGAGATTAAGATAGAAGCATCATTATAACGGTCTTGATTAAAGACAGAATCATCTATTGGCTGGTCATTTTCATCATAGCGGAATTCATAAAAAAGAAATTGACCAAAACCGCTGCGTTCAATGCGTTTTAAAAATTGTTTTGGAATGATGGCATCTGTATCGATATTTGTACGGTCAATAGGTAGAACAAGACCGGTTGTTTTAGTAAATGCTTTCATTATTTTCCTCCTTTAGACGTCGAGTTGGCTAAGATCTCTTACATCGACAAAGTGACCGGCAATAGCTGCAGCTGCTGCCATAGCAGGAGAGACTAAGTGTGTACGTCCGCCACGTCCTTGTCGTCCTTCGAAGTTGCGATTTGATGTTGATGCACAGCGTTCTTTTGGTTGAAGATAATCAGGGTTCATTGCAAGGCACATGCTACATCCGGATTCACGCCATTCAAATCCTGCATCAATAAAGATTTGATCAAGGCCTTCTGCTTCAGCAGCAAGTTTGACTTTTTGAGAACCGGGAACAACGAGTGCGGTGACATTATCTTTTACTTTTCGTCCTTTGGCAACGACAGCGGCTGCACGTAAATCTTCAATACGACCATTTGTACAGGAACCGATAAAAACAACATCAATCGGAATTTCATATATTGGAGTTCCGGAAGTAAGTCCCATATATTCTAAGGCTTTTTCACAAGAATGTTGTTCATCCGGTGTTTCAAAGTCTGAGGGATAAGGTACGGTATCATTTATGCTTGCGCCCATTGACGGAGATGTTCCCCATGTGACTTGAGGTTCAAGTTGATTTAAATCGAATTCTATCACACGGTCATATAGGGCATCTGGATCGGAAACGAGTTGCTTCCATTCTTCTACGGCTAAGTTAAAGGCTTCATCTTTGGGAGCGTATTTCCGACCTTTCAGATAATTAAAAGTTGTTTCATCCGGAGCGATAAGTCCGGCACGAGCACCGGCTTCAATGGCCATGTTGCAAATAGTCAAGCGTTCTTCCATGGTCGTTTTTTTAATAGCATCACCGGTAAACTCCATAACGTAACCGGTGCCGAAATCTGTCCCATTTTGACTAATGATACCGAGAATAATATCTTTTGCAGTAACACCAAGAGGTAACTCACCATCTAAGTGAATATTCATTGTTTTGGATTTACTTTGTTGAAGGCATTGCGTGGCCATAACATGTTCAACTTCGCTTGTGCCGATGCCGAAGGCAAGGGCACCAAAAGCGCCATGTGTAGCCGTATGACTGTCTCCGCAGACAATCGTTTTACCTGGAAGGGTTAAACCAAGTTCAGGACCGATGACGTGAACAATTCCTTGGTGTGGGCTATTAAGTCCAAAAAGTGTTACACCGAATTCTTCACAATTTGCTTCTAAAGTTTCAATTTGCTTTTTAGAGATGGGATCTTTAATATTGTAACGATCTTTTGTGGGAACATTATGATCCATTGTAGCAAAGGTTAATTCAGGTCTTCGAACTTTTCGATTGGCTAGACGCAATCCTTCAAAGGCTTGAGGTGATGTGACTTCGTGTACAAGATGTAGATCAATATATATGATAGCGGGTTTGCCCTCTTCTTGATCGACAAGATGTTTTGCCCAAATCTTTTCGTAAAGTGTTTTTCCTGCCATATTCGTTCATCCTTTCTTTACATTGTATTAGTTCCATTGTATAATAAAAAAAGATATAAATAAAATGATAAAATATTATGTTTGACATAACTAAAAGTTATAGATGGAGTGGTTTTATGACAAGTGAACAATATAAAGTTTTTTACAAAGTTGCAGAGCATGGGAGTATTTCAAAAGCGGCTAAAGTGCTCTTTGTTTCACAACCTGCAGTTACAAAGTCGGTCAAAACCTTAGAAAATGAACTGGATGTCCAACTATTTATCCGTAATCCCAAGGGCGTTACACTGACGCGAGAAGGCGAGATACTATATGACTATGTTAAGGAAGCCTTTGAGCAATTAGAACTTGGAGAGAAACGTATACGCCAGTTAAAAGGAAGAACCTATGGTAGTGTACGTATCGGTATTAGCAATATATTATGTAAGTATTTTTTCATTCCACATTTAAAAACATTTCATGAACGTTTTCCAAAACTAAAAATAGAAATCGTGAATCGCACAAGTCCTGAGACCTTGGAATTACTTGAATCTGGAAAAATAGATTGTGCCATTATCAGTGAAGTGGGAGATCGGCAACGATACAAATATCATGAATTGATGACAATTCAGGATACCTTCGTCGCTAAAATAAAACCACCAAAACAGACCCTATCAATCAAGGATTTAGAAGAATATCCCTTACTTCTTCTGGAAAAAAAGAATTCAACACGACAACATTATGATGAGCATTTTGTTGAGAATCAGGGAAATGTAAATGTAGATATTGAAATCAGTAGTATGGAGTTTTTAATTGAGTTTGCAAAAATAGGATTAGGAGTTTCAGCGGTGATTTATGATTTTGTTCAGAAAGAACTTGAAGAAAAAAGTCTTTACGAATGGAAAGTCGAACCACCTTTGCCACCACGAAGTGTTGGACTACTTTATAAAAAAGGTGACTCCCTTTCCATTGCGTCAAAGACCTTCATTGATTTTATGACAAACCAAAAAATTATTTAGCAAGTTGATTGTAGGCTTCTAAGAATGAGAAAAGATCTTTTTGTGCGACATGGCATCCGTTTTCATATGTTGATTCGATATTGATTGGAATAACCGGATCATGCAGGGATAATCGGATAAGGACCCAACCTTTGATACCGTCGAAGTCATAATTTGCACGTACACCTTCATAGTTTGGTGATACAAGTGTATAGTGAGAATTATCCCTTACGTAAGATTTGAAATCATTTAAAATGTTTTGACCATAGTTTTTGAAATCTTCATCTTTTATAGTTAGTCGAATTTCCACGGCGTCTTTTGGTTCTTCAAGTGTGATAATTAAATCGGAGATGTTCTTGTTTTCTTTACGTAGTTGGGCTAGGATAATTAATATCTTTGTGACAATATAGGCGCCATCATCTAAGAAGTAATTATCTTTAAATGCCCCATGTCCGGAGGTCTCAATCGCTAAATGACTGGGGGTTCCCTCATTGTTTAATCGGATGGATTCATCAATAACATTTTTGTAGCCCCGTTTAAAACGATGATGATGTCCGCCTAATTCGGTGATGAATTTTTCTAAACCGTCAGAGGTAACTGAATCAGTTACAATTGTAGATCCTGGATGCTCAGACAATGTAATGGCACTCATGAGTGCAATAAGTTTGTTGCGATTAATAGCCTGACCGTCATGATCAATAACCGCAGCACGGTCAACGTCTGTATCAAAGATAATTCCAAGATCGGCATTTGTTTTTAATGTTGCATCGATGATGGAGTTAATAGCATCTGTATCTTCCGGGTTTGGAATATGGTTTGGGAAGTTTCCGTCCGGATCTAAAAATTGACTTCCGGAGGTATCAGCGCCAAGAGGACGTAAGACATGTTCGGCAAAAAAACCACCGGCACCATTACCGGCATCAACAATAATATGCATGTTTTTGAGAGGCTGATTGTAGTCATCTGCGTTTACACCGTCACGAATCATTTGAACAATGTGTTGGCTATAGTGCTTAACAAGATCAAATTCCTTTACAGTTGATAAATCTTCAATGTAGTCAGTGGGAACAAGTGATGATAATAATGTATGGATATCCGTTTTGTTTAAACCACCTTCACGGGTGAAGAATTTCATACCATTTTTGTTAAAAGGAAGATGACTGGCAGTCAGCATAATGCCGCCGTCAAATTGACTTTCTTTAAATACGGTACTCATAAAAACAGAAGGTGTAGATGTAATGTCGCAATCATATGGCGTAACACCACAAGAGGCTAATCCGCTAAAAATACCGTTTTTCAAGCTCTTAGCACTAAGTCTAGAATCACAGCCAACAGAAATCTTTAGTGCATCTGTCGGTTTATTTAATTTGACGGATAACCATTTCGCAAAGGAAATAGCAATATGATAAGTTTCAAGGTGCGTTAGATTAACAGATTCGCCGGGAACGCCCTCAAGAGCAACACCGCGAACATCTGAACCATTTTGAAGCTTTAAATAAGATGACATAATAACCTCCATGGATTTATAAATTTATAGGTTGTTTTCTTAAATGATTATAGCATAGAAAGGAGCAAAATTAAATGATTATACTAATAACTGGGGGAACCCGCAGTGGAAAAAGTAGCTATGGAGAAGGCCGGTTGAATATGGAAGAAGATATTTTGTATTTGGCAACGGCAACAATAACGGATGAAGAAATGAAACATCGGGTGGAACATCATCAAAAACGTCGAGGAAATAGATACCAAACAGTTGAGGGATATAAAAATATGGACAAATTCATTCAAATGTCTTCTTGCCATCATACGATTCTCGATTGTGTGGGAACTACGATTACAAACATATTGTTTGAACGATGTAGTGATTTAGAACATATAAATCAAGATGAGGCAGAAACGATTGAAAAAGAAATTCTTCAGTATTTTGAAAACATTATTACATCAATGAAAGAAAAAGCCGGAAAGCAAGTGATTATAACAAATGAAGTGGGGATGTCTCTTGTTTCAGAGTATCGAATGGGACGTGTTTTTACAGATATTCTTGGTCGTGTGAATCAATATATTGCAAGGCAGGCAGAGGAAGTTGTCCTTATGGTGAGCGGGATTCCGGTGAATATAAGTCGAAAGTCCTAATTTTTATATAACACGTGCAAAAGTAATTGTAATTTACTATTGCTTGTGCTATTATGAAAATATTAGAAAATAGTCATTGTGGATAAGGGAGCGATGATATGCCAAAGTTTAAAAACATGCGACAACGTGTAGAATATGCTTATGATGAGTTGAATGTGGATATCTTTTACGAAGGTGATTATATGTATACAATATTGGATCATTCATGTGAAGAATTCATCGAAATGTTAACTGAAGAAGAACTTGACCGGGAATTATCCCGAATCTGGATGCATATGCATTGTGAAAGTGCACTCAATTGATGTTGACATCTAAACTTGCTTGTAAATTTTAAGGACAGAATTTATACTATAAGGATAGTATGGTTGTGTTCTTTTTTTGTGACTATTTTTATGGACTTTTCCTTGATTTATGTGCCAAAAGTTATTATACTACTCTGTGGATGATTTTTTTGAGTCATACTAAATGGTACTACCTTTTAAGGTAGAATGGAGATGAATATGGAAGAAAGAAAAATAGTTGTTGCAGACCCAACACCGATTGGATTATTTGGGTTAGCAATGGTAACACTTGTTGCATCATCACAAAAATTAGGTTTTACATCAGATGTTTCTTTTATAATACCTTGGGCCATCTTTTTAGGAGCTAGCGCGCAATTATATGCATGTGTTCAAGATGCTAAAAAGAACAATGTTTTTGGTGCGACGGCTTTTGGAGCCTATGCATTTTTTTGGTACAGCGTCGCCTTTTCTTGGATGATCCAAGCAGGTTTGTTTGGTGAAAAACTAATGTCAAGTGCCGATACAAAACAATTAGGCATTGCGTTTATTGGTTATCTAATTTTCACTTTGTATATGACAGTTGGTTCATTAACGACTAATAAAGTTTTATTTTTTATTTTTGTATTAATTGATTTCCTTTTCTTAGGACTATCCTTTTCAACATTTGGAATCATGCATGGGGCAATGCATATGCTTGCCGCAGTTTCTGAATTTTTAATCGCAGTATTTTCTTTTTATGGTTCTGCCGCAGTAATTCTTAATACCCAATTCAAAAAAACTGTATTACCCTTAGGAAAAGCTTTTTATTCTGTATAACACGCCTCACATAAGCCATAAAGCTCAATTTTGTGCTTAGTTAAGTGAAATCCTTTGTCAAGTGCGAGTGATGTTAATGTGTCTAAAGGACAGTAGTTAATCATCTCAACTTTTCCGCAACGCTGGCAGATGATATGGTGGTGATGATGATCAGCGCAAGTTAATTTATAGCGTGTAATTCCATCATCGGATGGGAATACAGCTAGTAAACCGAGTACAGATAATTGGTCTAAGTTTCGGTAGACAGTCGTTAAATTGATTGATGGAAATTTATCTTTGATAATCGTCAATAATGTTTCAGCGGATAAGAGAGTATGTTGATTGTTGATTAAAACATCAAGAATATACTCTCTTTGTTTTGTGATTTTAAAGTTGTTATTTTGTAGAATTATTTTTATTTGTTGAAAGTCCATAAGGAGCTCCTTTCATTGTAATGAGTGTAAGTATATTATACTCGATTATTGAAAAAAAAGAAACTTGACAAAATGAAGAGGTATGATATAGTAAGTTTAAAAGCAAATGCAAATGACTTGCATTTGAAGATGAAAGGAGAATTAATTATGAAACAATTCAAAACATACAGCATTCTAATATTTGCTGTCCTAATAGGTTTAATGATGACAGGATGTTCATCAGAGGAAGAAGAAAATAAAGCTTCGGTTGCTGTATCAATCGTGCCTCAAAGAGATTTCGTAAATGCAGTAGCAAAAGATCTTGTTGATGTTACGGTCATGATTCCACCGGGTTTTAGTGAAACCAACTATCAACCGACACCAAAAGAATTACAGGCATTGTCAGATGCGGATATATATTTTGCTATCGGTGTACCAGCTGAAGAAGCAAATATTCTACCAAGATTGACTGAGTTCAATAAAGAAGTTACTGTTGTAAATCTTTGGTCTGAAGTCGCTGAAGTATATCCTGCGAGAGAATTTGATTCAGACCATGGTCATGGTCATGAGGATGAAGACGACCATGGTCATAGTCATGAAGGGATTGACCCTCACATTTGGTTATCCCCAAAAAGAGTTGTTGTCATGATTCAAGTCATCGTTGAAGAACTCTCTTTAGTTTATCCCGAACATGCGGATGCATTCAAAAAAAATGGTGATGAATATATTGTTGAACTAGAAAAACTTGATTTACAGATTAAAGATGCTCTTGCTGAGTATGAAGATGAGCCTTTTATTATTTATCATCCGGCATTTGGATATTTTGCGGACGACTATCATTTGGAAATGATTGCGATTGAAGAAGATGGAAAAGAGGCCTCGGCAAAACGTATTCAAGAGGTTATTGATTTAGCAAAAGAAAATGATATTAAATTTGTCTTTTATCAAGAAGAGTTTGACAGTTCACAGGCTGAGACTATAGCTAAAGAAATAGGCGGGGCAACGGTTAAAGTGGCACCACTCTCAGAACAGTATATAGAAAATCTTCAAAGTATAGTGGAGGCTTTTACAGAAGTTCTTGTGTCAAAAGAATAGTAACATTTCCTGAAAATATGCGGAATTTCACAAGAAGGATCAATAAAAAATACCCATTAAGTCTTTTGTTATAAGGCTAGTGGGTTTTTTCTTCTATATCAAAGTAATAATGACATTTATCTGAAAATATGATAAACTATGAGAAAAGTGAAGTGGAGGTTATTCATGATTTCAGATAAAATGGAAAAGCTCGTTGCCGGAAGTTCATTAATTCGTGCCATGTTTGAAGAAGGTAAGATTTTGGCTGAACGTGACGGAATTAATAACGTTTATGATTTTAGCTTAGGGAATCCAAACGTAGAACCACCGGAAACCGTTAAAAATGCGATTATAGAAATTCTAAGTGAAGAAGCTCCGAACAGAGTCCATGGATACATGAACAATTCCGGATTCGAAGATGTGCGTGAGGCCATTGCAAACTATACGAATCAAAAATATCAAACCCATGTTTCAGCTAAACATATTGTTATGACAGTCGGAGCGGCCGGAGGTCTTAATGTCATTTTGAAAACACTCCTTAATCCTGGTGAGGAAGTTATAACATTTGCCCCTTATTTTACCGAATATGGGCATTATGTTAATAATTATGATGGGAATTTGATTGTTGTTCCGCCAAATACAGATACCTTTCAGCCGGATATAGATGTATTGCGGCAAGTAATCACACCAAAAACCAAAGCGGTTATCATCAATTCACCCAATAATCCAACAGGTGTTGTTTATAGCAGTGAAACGATTAGTCAGTTGGCGAATGTCTTAAATGAGAAGCAGGAAGAATATAATTCGACAATATATTTGATTTCAGATGAACCTTACAGAGAGTTGGTTTATGATGATATAGAAGTTCCTTATTTGTTGAATTATTATACAAATACCTTTGTTGGATATTCATATTCTAAGTCCTTATCATTACCGGGCGAACGTATTGGATATATCGTGGTTCATCCTGAGATGGAGCATTTAGAATCAACACTTGGAGGACTCAATGTAGCTAATCGAATTTTAGGATTTGTGAATGCACCGTCACTTTTCCAACGTGTCATTGCAAAAACATTAGGTTCCGAAGTTGATGTTAGCATATATAAAACGAATAGAGATGTATTATATCGACATCTTACAAAAATCGGATTTACGTGTTTAGAGCCACAAGGCGCTTTTTATTTGTTTGTAAAAACTCCGATTGAAGACGATCGACAATTTTGTGTAGATGCTAAGGAGTATAATTTATTATTAGTTCCCGGAAGTGCGTTTGGATGCCCGGGCTATGTGAGAATTGCATATTGTATTTCTTATCAACGAGTGGAAAACTCCTTGCCGGCATTTACAAAACTATGGCAAAGATACGAATAGATATGGAGTGATTATATGGCGAAGGTAGAGTATCAAATTTCCGATGAACCGGTAGGATATATTGTATATGCCGTGGAAGATGAAAAGAAATTATCAATAACCATGTTGGCGAATAGTTTAAAAATGGAAATTCTTGCATTGATGAAAGTTATTGCAGAAGAAGGTGGGTTTAAGGCAGAGCCTAAAGATGCTATTGCTTTTTTTCTGTTTGAAGATCGAGCAAATGCTTTTGTTCAACGTGAAGAGATAAATTAAACAGTAGTTAATTAAAGCTAGACCTTCATGTGAATTGAATGTCTAGTTTTTTTGCTTGATAGGAGAATGATATGAGTAAACAAAGTTGGAAACCGGGTAACATGTTATATCCGTTACCGTCAGTGATTGTAACCTGTGGAGAAACAGAAGAAGAGTATAATGGGTTGACGATTGCCTGGACAGGAACCGTATGCACAAACCCTCCCATGACCTATATTTCTGTTCGACCATCGAGACATTCCTATAATCTGATCAAAAAACAAGGTGGTTTTGTTATCAATCTTACAACGGAGGAAATAACATTCGCCACAGATTATTGCGGTGTCCGTAGTGGAAAAAAAGAAGATAAATTGAGTAAAATGCAATTGGATTATGATATTGGCGATATTATCAAAGCTCCATTATTAAAAAAAAGTCCGGTAAATATTGAATGTGAAACCGTTGAGATTAAAGAACTTGGATCTCATCATATGTTTTTAGCAAAAGTCGTTAAGGTACATGTAGATGAACAGTATATTGACGAACAGAATAAGTTTCATCTTGACCAGGCAAAACCCATCGTGTATAGTCATGGACAGTATTTTGGATTAGGGGATGCTTTGGGTAAATTTGGACACTCTATTCAAAAAAAGAAAAATAAAAAAAGGCGACGTAACAGATAGATCAAAAGTCAGGAGAAACATATGATAATAGTGAGTAGCTGTGTGATGGGCGAGGCGTGTCGTTACGATGGCAAAGCTTATCCCCTAGACCAAGCGATAGAAGAATTAAAAAATATAGAGACTATAAAGATATGTCCCGAAATAATGGCAGGATTACCAACACCAAGAATGCCCATGGAAATAGTTTGTGAGGGTAAAGAACAAAAAGTGTTTTCAGAAGATGGAAAAGAATATACATCACAGTTCATCGACGGAGCACAAAAAACACTAAAACTATGTAAAGAACATAATGTGCGCTATGCAATTCTAAAAGATAAAAGTCCCTCTTGCGGTAGTCAAGAAATTTATAATGGTAATTTTGAAGGCGTTCTTATTCCAGGAATGGGAATAACAGCGCATTTACTTGGCGAGCATGATATTCAAGTTTTTTCGGCTGAGACAGCCCCATATAAAAAAATAAAAGTTTATGATTATTTAGAACAGCATGGTATTTCATATATAAAACATGAACATGAACCAGTGTTTACTGTTGAGCAGGCGAGTGAAATGGACGTAAACATTGAAGCTCAACAGTGTAAGAATTTATTTCTGCGCAACAAAAAAGGAGATCGTCACTTTCTAGTTATTTTAGAGCATCACCGCCACTTTGATTTAAAACAATTTGGAGAAGAAAATGGATTAGGACGATTATCCTTTGCATCTTCAAAACGATTAAAAAAATATCTGGGTGTTGAGCCGGGTTCTGTAAGTGCTTTTGCCTTAATTAATGATGGTAATCACCACGTTGAAGTCTACATTGACCGAGACTTTAATTCAGAACAAAATATCTCGTTTCATCCCAATCAAAATGATGAAACATTAGAGATTACATATCAAGATTTTGAAAAATTTATTAAGAGTTGTGGTTATACATATCAAAAATGTTAGGAGAATGGATATGACATCGGATGAAAAAAATAGAAATATTAAAAAGCGCCTTAAGCATGAATATGTACATTTGAAGCCATCACAGCATGAAGTCAAGGCAGAAATCTCTATGAGTAATATTACACTTGATTATCGTCATTTTACTCAGCAAGTTCAGCCATATAAATTAGTCTTATCCATCCGATGCGCAAGTGTACGCGTACTTGTACCAAAAGAATGGTATGTTAAAGTAAAAGGCCGAATCAGTATGACTCTACTCGACAATTATACAGAGACGTATAAGCAGAACAAAGGTCAACTTGAGTTAGAAATCCAATCCTTCGGTGGGAAAATACTCGTTATTAACGAATTATATACCTAATTGTAAACTTAAATAAAAAAAGGTTGACAATTAAGACTTATCCTTTTATACTACTTCTATAACTTAGAAAAGTAGGAGGAGTCGTATATGAAGTTAACAACACGAGATATGCTTTTAACAGGACTATTTACAGCGCTTATGGTGGTTGGCGCGAAGCTTAGTTTACCAACACCTTTTGGGGTTCCACTAACCTTTCAATTGTTTTTTGCTGTCTATGCAGGAATTTTATTAGGTGCAAAAAAAGCTTTTTTATCACAATTTATTTATATTATTATCGGACTTGCAGGACTTCCTGTATTTTCTCTTGGTGGAGGAATTCAATATGTTTTCAAGAATACTTTTGGATATATTATTGGATTCATGGTATGTGCCTTCATCATCGGTCTTGGAGTAGATAAACTTAAGAAGATACGTTTTCATTTAATATTGGGCATATCCCTTGCGGGATATGGGCTTGCATATCTCATAGGAAACATTTATTTCTATGGTATCCTTCAATGGTTTACAGAATCAGGAATGCCCCTATATCAAGTGTTTGTAGTTATGTTTCCCTATATGATAAAAGACTTGATTTTAATCGTTTTTGCATCGTATTCTGCAACACTTGTTATACCAATATTAAGACGCACAGGCTATGTAACCATATAAGGGTAATATGTCCTATTTTATGCACCAACAGTCAGTATCTCTTGAATTTCGATTTGTGGTCAGCTAGACTTAAAATCGGGAGGAAGAGATTATGACTGTTTTTTTTCTTATATCGATTCTTGTATCGACAATCATCATTTTAAGTAGTTTGCAACAAGAAGAATGGTTCTTGGAAAACAAAAGCTTAATTTTTATTCTTATTGGGGCGTATATGCTTTTTTCCATTATACGTTTTATAGTGTTGGATGACTACACAGATAGTAGAGAATATATGCTGTTTTTTTTATTAACGCTTGTGATTATAGAGATGATTTATGATTTAGTAACACATCAGATTGTAATGGAACCGATTCTTGTCATGATTCCGCTTATATCGGTATATAATCTCGTGTTTTACCAAGGGGTTGAATATATTGATATAGTCGCAGTTATTCTCATTGTAGGATGTGCAGGGCTTGTTAAACGTTTTTTGAGTCATGTCATTGGTTATGGGGATGTTCTTATGTGTGGACTTTTGGTTTATTGGACAGGTTTTAGTGTGGCAATGCTTCTGATTGTTACGGGGTTTGTTTTAAATGGCATCATCTGTGTCGGATTATTTGCTTTTAAGCGGGTCGATAAAAAAACACAAATACCCTTTATGCCGGCTTTGACACTAAGTCTAATGTTATATCTTGTGGGAGGTGTCATTGTATAATGAAAAAAAGGCGATGGATAGGATGGATAGCATCCCTAGGCCTGCTTCTTCTTTTGGCTGTATATTTGACAGGATACCTACCCTGGATTCAAAATGAAGAACAAAGGCTAGCCTATATAATAAAAACAATGGAGAATTATAATATTTTGGAAGTCGTATATGATATGAATTATGATTCTATGTTGCTTCATGGTACCTATCAATGGAATCAAAAAAGGAAGGAACATAGAATGAAAGGTGCTGTTACTTCAGAGAAATTGATGTCAGAATTGATTGGATTTAATGGGATGATTAAGGGAGAACGTATGTATTTTCAGATGAATCCAATAATGCCTCAAGTATATACAATGGATTTATCGCAACAAGAAGATATTCCTATATTATCAGAGATTCATACGATCATTCAAACGAGTAGTCTGTATGATTTGCTTGCTGAAGTGAAATATATAGAGAAACCAAGGTTCAAAATCATTTTAGTCAATGACCGTTATCATGCGGTATATATCTGTGAAGGAATCATAGAAAAAGAGGTCAATGCAAAAGAGGTTAAAATAAACTACTCAATATATACGGATGGATGGGGACATATAAAAAAAATTGACATTGAAATTCAATCAGATCAACATATAAGTTTCTGTGGTTATATTCGTCCCATAAAAAAAATGAGTATTGTATCTATGAATGTAGACCAAGCTATAGCTTTTTAAAGGGTTTCATATTATAATTATAGATGGAGATTATAAAACAATACATAGAAAAGAGGTAAAATATGCGTAAAAAACTGACAGTAGTTGTAAGTTTACTTGTAGCGATGATGATGTTTTCCGGATGTATGGATATTCGATTAAGTTTTTCTTTAAAAGAAGACGGTTCAGGTGGTGTGAATGCATTTATGGCTGTTAATCAAAGCATTATGGGTGATGAAGAAACATCCGAGATGGAATCAAATTTTTTTGATGAAACAGGTATCAATGATGCAAACGCTCAGATTGAAAATATGCCATTAGAGTATTATAAAAATGACATGTTGTTTGTAGGCGAAGAATTTAATATACAATTCAGTAATCCGCTTATTGCCTTTAGTGATATGGCAGAAACAGACGAGCTTCATTGGACATATCAAGGTGATGACGTTTACCGTTTTGAAATTCCCTTAAGTCAATTATATGATGATGTAGCAAGTGAAGGTATGGGCGATGTGAGTGTAATGTTTAAAGCAATGGGTGGACAGCTCGTCTATTCATTTGAGACAGATTATGAAGTTATTGATCATAATGCAGATTATATCGAAGATGACATCAATTATATTTGGGACTTAACAGAAGAAGTTTTTTCACCGAATTCTAGTCGTGAATCAGGATTTTTAGAAATCCGTATGGAGATAGAAGTAAGTGAGAATGAACTGCGAAACGAACTTGAAGAAAGACTAGATATGGATCGGGCACATCGTGATTTTCATGGCGAAATTTTAGCATCATTAGGTTATCTGAAAGGTACAGATGATGGATTAGAACTCGATCGGAGCCTTACAAGAGCAGAAGGCGCTATTATGTATTCAAGACTTCTTGGTTTAGAAGAAGAAGCGCAGGTATTTGCAAGTGAAAACCCTAATTATGAATCCGGATTTACAGATGTTCCTGAATGGGCGGAAGATACGATTAATTATCTTCACCATTTAGAATTAGTTAATGGTATTTCAGAGACTTTTTATGGGTCAAATGCACCAATGACAGAAGCACAGTATACAACGCTTGTTTTGAGAGCATTGGGCTATTCAGACCGTGATGGTGATTTTGTTTGGAGTGCATCAACACAAAAAGCATTAGACATTGATTTATATGCAGATGATTTACGGGATTATGCCTATGCGAAAGAAAGTAGCCAAGATGGAACATTTACTCGACGCATGATGAGCTATATTTCCTATAATGCACTTTTCTTTGAAAATACTCAAACCCAAGAGATTTTGTTTGAGGCGCGCATAGAAGAATAAAAAACAGCATACTTGCTTGACTTTTATTTGCTCATATGATAGTATTGATAAAAATATGAAACAATGCAAAGCGAGTAAGTATGCATAACAACCTTTAAGTTTGGTACAGAGAGACCAGAAAGGGAGAATCCAGATGCGAGACATCAATGCGTGCTTTTGTTATGCCCAAAATGGCATACAAAAGAGAAGAAAAAATAATAATAAAATAAAGTTCAGAAACATGACGGTAGTAGAGGCAGTATCTATATTTTTAGGTGCAATGTCTTCATTCGTTGTTTCTCAATTATTGATACGAGGCAATAAAGTCAACATTGGTTGATTTTATTGCTTTTTTAATTCTTTAGGAGGTAAATAGGATGATTATAAAAAATGGACATATTATTGATCCGGCCAGTCAAATGGATAAAGTTATGGATATATTGATTGAAAACAATCATATCATAAAATGTGAAACGAACATGGATATTACCGATTATGCAGAAAAGCATGAAGTGATTGATGCAAAAGGCTACTGGGTTATTCCCGGTGCAATTGATCTTCATGTACATTTAAGAGAACCTGGGTTTGAATATAAAGAAACAATACACACAGGGACTTTAAGTGCAGCAAAAGGCGGCGTGACGACAGTATGTGCCATGCCGAACACGAACCCGGTCATTGATTGTAAAGATATGGTTGATTATGTCTATGAAAAAGCTCGAAATGAAGGACTTGTCAATGTTCTTCAAATCGGAGCCATTACACAAGGACAAGGTGGAAAAAAACTAGCAGATATTCAAGGAATGCATGAATCCGGTGTATGTGGAATCAGTGAAGACGGACGAAGTGTTATGAATAGTAAACTGTTAAAAGAAGCAATGATTATTGCCAAAAAATTACAAATTCCGGTCCTATCCCATTGTGAAGATGAAGCGCTAGCAGGTGGAGCAATGAATGCGGGGAAACGCTCAGAAGAACTTGGACTTGAAGGAATACCGAATGAAGCAGAAGATATTATAACCGCTCGAGATATTCAACTAGCTGAATCGGTCGGTACGCATTTACACTTATGCCATGTGAGTACAAAAAATAGTGTTGACCTGATACGTATAGCCCAAGCAAAAGGCATTGATATTTCTGCAGAAGTATGTCCTCATCATTTCACATTAACAGATGAAGATGTTGATGGGATGAATACCAATACCAAGATGAATCCCCCCCTACGTTCGAAGGAAGATGTTGATGCAATTAAGCAAGCTTTAAAAGATGGGGTGATCAATGTCATTGCGACGGACCATGCGCCACATCATAGAGATGAAAAGAATAAACCTTATGCACAAGCGCCTAACGGCATTATCGGACTAGAGACCATGATTCCGTTAGGGATTACAGAACTTGTAAATAAAGGATGGTTAACGCCGATGGAATTTATTGAAAAAATAACGATGAATCCAGCCAAGGTGTTAAACATCAATAAGGGTACGCTTGCAATTGGAAGTCTTGCAGATATTACAATTATCGATCCAAATGCAAGATATACCATAGAAGAAGACGCAATTGCATCTAAAAGTAAAAACACGCCATTCATTGGTAAGCAAGTCAATGGGCGTATAAAATATACGATTGTTAATGGAAAAATAGTTTATAAAGATTAGAGGAGGCAGTTATGATTGATTTATTGATTCAGAAAATTAAAGAAACGAATAACCCAACAGTGGTGGGATTAGATCCGCGCTTAGATTTTGTACCGGAACATATAAAAGAAGAAGCGTATGACCAATATGGGAAAACCCTAAAAGGTGCGGCACAAAGCTACGTAATGTATAATAAAGCCATTATTGATGAGGTCCATGATTTGATTCCTGCAGTAAAGCCCCAAGTTGCTATGTATGAACAGCTTGGCGCAGAAGGTATTGCAGCCTATATAGAGACGATTAACTATGCAAAAAATAAAGGGCTTGTCATTATAGGAGATATTAAACGAAGTGATATTGCGTCAACGGCGACTTCTTATGCAGAAGGTCATATCGGACTTGTTAAAGTCGAAGATCAAACATTCGAAGTATATAAAGAGGATTTCATTACCCTCAATCCATTTTTAGGAATTGATTCTGTTGAACCTTATTTTGAAGCATGTAAAGAACGGGATAAAGGCTTGTTCTTACTTGTAAAAACTTCGAATCCAAATAGCGGGCAAATACAAGATTTACGTGTTGAAAATCAGTTTATGTATGAATATATTGGTCAGCTCGTCAGTATGTGGGGGAAAGATATGATTGGCCAATACGGCTTTTCAAAAATCGGAGCAGTTGTTGGTGCAACCCACAAAGAACAAGGTATTGCGCTGAGAAAACAAATGCCACATACATTCTTTTTAGTGCCGGGATATGGTGCTCAAGGAGCTACGGCAGAAGATTTGGCCGGATGCTTTAATCAAGATGGATTAGGAGCTATTGTGAATTCTTCACGAGGAATTATCGCTGCATACAAAAATGCAAAATATAGTGGCGAATTTTCGCCTAAAGAATTTGCTAAGGCATCACGACAAGCTGTTATCGATATGAAATATGATTTAAACCGGGTTTTATAAGAAAGGACAACATATGAAAGCACAGTTGATTTTAGAAAATGGTACAGTATTTCATGGTAAGGCATTTGGCTATTTGAAAGAAACCGTTGGAGAAGTTGTTTTTAATACAGGAATGACAGGTTATCAAGAGATTTTAACGGATCCATCATACTACGGACAGATTGTAACCATGACCTATCCTTTGATAGGTAATTATGGAATTAATATCGATGATATTGAATCTTCATCTGTCAAAGTTCGAGGTTTTATTGTTCGGGAGAATTGTAAAAATCCAAATAACTGGCGATGTGAGTTTGAGCTCGATGACTATTTAAAGAAAAATAAAATTATAGGTCTTGAGGGTATTGATACAAGAGCGTTGACCAAGATTATTCGAAATGTCGGAACAATGCGTGGTATTATCACTGTACGCGATTTATCGGAAAGCCAGATTAAGAGTAAGTTGGAAAGCTTTAACAATACAAAGGCAGTATCTGAGGTTACCCGGGAAGATATTATGCATATCGATGGTAAAGGGCCACATATAGCTATGATTGACTATGGAATGAAAAACAATATTGTACGCTCATTTAAACAACGCGATTGCGAGATGACGATTTTCCCTGCCTCTGCAAGAGCCGAAGAAATACTAAAGGTTCAACCGGATGGTATCTTTTTATCCAATGGACCGGGAGATCCTAAAGATTTAAAAGATGGCATTGGTGAAATCAAAAAACTAATCGGACAAAAGCCCATGACAGGAATATGTCTTGGACATCAAATCCTTGCCTTAGCCATGGGTGCGAATACGACAAAGCTAAAATTCGGTCATCGAGGCGCCAATCATCCGGTAAAAGATATGCAGACCGGTCGGGTCATGATTACATCACAAAACCATGGCTATGTCGTTGAAGATGAAACCTTGCCACAAGGGATTGAAGTAACGCATGTCAATCTCAATGATCAAACAGTTGAAGGAATGAAAGATACAAAAAATCACATCTATTCCATTCAATTTCATCCGGAAGCCTGTCCGGGTCCTCATGATACAGATCCGATTTTTGATGAATTTGTTGCATTAATGAAAGGAGAACAAGATGCCTAAAGATCTATCTATAAAAAAAGTCCTTGTTATTGGCTCGGGACCGATTATTATCGGTCAAGCCGCAGAATTTGATTATTCCGGAACACAAGCATGTCAAGCACTTCGTGAAGAAGGGGTCATTACCGTACTCGTGAATTCCAATCCTGCAACGATTATGACGGATAAAGAAGTTGCAGATAAAATATATATTGAACCTTTAACCATTGAATTTTTAGAAAAAGTCATCGCTGAAGAGCGACCGGATAGTGTCATCGCAGGAATGGGCGGACAAACCGGACTAAATCTGGCTGTTGAACTTCATGATGCAGGAATCCTTGAAAAATATAATGTTCAGGTTATAGGAACATCGATTGACGCCATTAAAGAAGGTGAAGACCGTGAAGATTTTAAAAAGCTTATGGAGCGAATTGGACAACCAGTCATAGAAAGTAAAATTGTCACAAACCTGGATGATGGTGTTGATTTTGCCCACCAAATCGGTTACCCGGTTGTTGTGCGTCCGGCTTATACATTAGGCGGTTCGGGTGGTGGTATTGCTGATGATAAGGAAGAACTGAAACAGATTTTGGCAACAGGTCTTCAACTTAGCCGTGTCGGACAAGTACTTCTTGAGAAATCGATTAAAGGATGGAAAGAAGTTGAGTATGAAGTTATGCGAGACTCAGCCGGTAATTCCATCACAGTGTGTAACATGGAAAATATTGACCCGGTTGGCGTACATACAGGCGATAGTATTGTTGTAGCACCCTCACAAACATTATCTGATGTTGAATATCAGTTGTTGCGAAAAGCATCACTTGATATTATTAATGAAGTAGGTATTATTGGTGGATGTAATGTACAATTGGCACTTCACCCGGATAGTTTTGAATATGCGGTCATTGAGATTAATCCCCGAGTCAGTCGTTCCTCAGCGCTAGCAAGTAAGGCGACAGGTTATCCGATTGCTAAAGTAAGTGCAAAACTTGCACTGGGATTTCGACTGGATGAGATTCAAAATGCAGTGACTAAAAAAACACAAGCCTGTTTTGAACCAACACTTGACTACTGTGTTGTTAAAATACCAAAATGGCCTTTTGATAAGTTCCGTCGTGCAAAGAAAACACTCGGAACAAAGATGATGGCAACTGGTGAAGTCATGGCTATCGGGAATAATCTTGAATCGGCTCTGCTTAAAGCCGTTCGATCTCTAGAAATTGGCCAATATTCGCTCTACCATAAAAAAGCAGCAATTCGGTCATTAGATGAATTAAAACGCCGAGTACAAGTGCCGGATGACGAACGATTATTCGACCTTGCTGAAATGCTTCGACGTGGCTATCGTAAAGATAAAATATGTAAAATAACAGGAATGGATCCCTTCTTTATTGATAAGATTGATGGGATTGTTCAATTGGAAGAGCAACTACGTTCAAGTTCCTTAGATGGGCTAGATGCAGATAAACTACGAATGCTTAAGAAAAAAGGATTTTCGGATAAGGCAATCGCAGACTTTGTACAATGCTCCCCGATTGATGTCTATCAAAAACGAAAAGATCTTAAGATTCAAGCGGTATTTAAAATGGTGGATACCTGTGGCGGAGAGTTTGAGGCAGTAAGTCCATACTTCTACTCAACCTATGATGAATTTGATGAAGTCGAGGTATCCGACCGAAGAAAAGTACTCGTCATTGGATCCGGACCCATTCGCATTGGACAAGGGATTGAATTTGACTACTGTTCCGTTCATAGTATTCTTGCACTCAAAAAAGCAGGTATTGAAACCATTATTGCCAACAATAATCCGGAAACAGTAAGTACAGATTTTGATACGGCAGATAAGCTGTATTTTGAGCCTTTGACAGAAGAAGATGTATTAAACATCATTGAAAAAGAAAATCCGGATGGTGTCATTTTACAATTTGGAGGACAGACAGCTATAAAATTGGCAAGTTTTCTGGATGAAATGCAAGTTCCGATTTTGGGAACTAAGCCGGATCAGATTGATGAAGCAGAAGACCGTGAACGGTTTGATGAATTAATGGAAGCATTAGATATTAATCGACCAAAAGGAAAAGCTGTTTGGAATCTTGATGAAGGTTTGTTAGAAGCAGAGAAATTAGGCTACCCTGTTCTTGTTCGCCCCAGTTATGTTCTTGGCGGACAAGGTATGGAAATCACCTATGATGAAAAGCAGTTACATCGTTATTTGGTGCAGGCGTTTGAACGTGACCATAAGAACCCGGTACTTATTGACCGATATCTGATTGGTCGAGAGATTGAAGTGGATGCTATTTGTGATGGGGATGATGTACTCATTCCCGGTATTATGGAACACTTAGAAAAGGCAGGTGTCCATTCCGGCGATAGTATTAGTATTTATCCACCACAAAACATATCAAAGCACATTATTGATCAAATTGTCAGTGATACAACAAAAGTTGCAAAAGCATTAAAAGTTCTTGGAATGATTAATATTCAGTATATAGAATTTGAAGGCGAGTTATTTATCATTGAAGTTAATCCTCGTTCATCGCGAACGGTGCCATATATCAGTAAAGTTACCGGTGTTCCAATGATCGAGCTGGCAACACGTGCAATGTTAGGCGAAAAGCTCGTGAATATGGATTACGGAACCGGCCTATATAAAGTAGCAGACCTTGTGGCAATAAAAGTACCGGTGTTCTCTACCCAGAAATTGCCGGATGTTGAAGTGAGCCTAGGACCGGAGATGCGTTCAACGGGTGAAGTGCTTGGTATAGGCAAAACGGTGGAAGAAGCTTTATATAAAGGATTTGTTGCATCCGGAATGGGTGTCATCAAAGAAAAAGGGACCATTATGGCAACAATAAAACCTTACGATCAAGAAGCGTTTTTGCCGATTGCCAAGGAATATTCCAAGCTTGGCTTTAAATTTGTTGCAACAGAAGGAACCGCAAATTTATTAAGAGCTAATGGAATCGATGTTGAGACAACGCGTAAAATCAGTGAAGGTGTTCCTAATGTATTAGACCTTATTCGAAGCGGAATGATTCAGATGGTCATAAATACACCGACAAAAGCCAACGATGCCAAGCGAGAAGGCTTTATGATTCGTCGAGCAGCCATTGAAGCGAGTGTACCGGTATTAACATCATTAGATACGGCAAAAGGAATGATGAAAATTATTGCAGCTGAACTTGATGAAAGCAAGATGGCAATTTATAATATGGGGGAATAAACGATGTGTCATAATCCGTTAGATCGAAAAAGTTATAAAATCATAAGTAATATAATGATAAAACCATCAATATACGAAATGCTTATACAAGCACCGGATATTGTTAAACAAGCACAAGCCGGACAATTTGTTAACCTGTATTGCAATGATCAGTCAAAGTTGCTACCAAGACCCATTAGTATTTGCGAAGTCAATCATGAAAAAGGCAATCTACGACTTGTTTATGCGGTTGTCGGAAGTGGTACCCACCTGTTTTCTGAGATGGAAGCCGGTGAAATGATTGATGTATTAGGACCGCTTGGAAAAGGATTTTCTCTTGAGTTGAATTCAGAGAATCATAATAGTCCAAAACAAGTACTTATTGTTGGTGGAGGTGTAGGGACACCGCCTCTTCTTGAACTTTCGAAAGAGTTGAAAAAGCGATATCAAGAATACATAGAGATTACAATCATGCTCGGGTTTAGAGATGATGTGTATTTGACTAAGGATTTTGAGGCCTATGGGAATGTATATATTGCAACGGATTCCGGTCGTGAAGGGTATCATGGGCATGTGATTGGGTTAATGGAAGAGCAAAAGTTAAACCATCAGCAAAAAACCTTTGATTATGTATATGCATGCGGTCCGACGCCCATGCTTAAAGGCCTACAAAATTTTGGGCTTCGAGAAGGATATCAAGGGGAGTTTTCCTTAGAAGAGCGCATGGGTTGTGGATTTGGCGGTTGTGTTGGTTGCGTTGTAGCAATAAAAAGCGCAGAGGACTTTGATTATATGAAGGTGTGTAAAGATGGTCCTGTGTTTGATTATAGAAAGGTGATTTTTTCATGAATCTAGGTGTAGAATTTTGTGGCGTAAAATTTAAAAATCCAGTGTTTACAGCATCAGGAACCTTTAATTCGGGGAAAGAATATGCAGATATTGTTGACCTAAATCAAATTGGCGGTGTCATTGTTAAAGGTGTTGCAAGTACCCCCTGGAAGGGAAATCCAGCCCCAAGAATTGCAGAAACCTATGGTGGGATGTTAAATTCAGTGGGTCTTCAAAATCCGGGTGTTGATGTCTTTATTAAAGAGGATATTCCATTCTTGCGTCAATATGATACTAAAATTATTGTAAATTTGGCAGGAAGAACCATACAAGAATACTGTGATGTCGTGGAAAAACTTTCGGATGCAGATGTGGATATGCTGGAATTAAATATTTCCTGTCCCAATGTCAAGGAAGGTGGAGTTGCTTTTGGTGTTGATCCTAAGATGGCAGCACTCGTCACTGCAGAAGTAAAAAAAGTCGCAAAACAACCATTGATTGTAAAATTGAGTCCAAATGTAACAGATATTACTGAAATAGCTAAAGCAGTGGAAGATGGCGGAGCGGATGGATTATCTTTAATCAATACACTTATTGGAATGCATATTGACGTGCATCGACGCCAACCTACCCTGGCTAGGAAAATGGGAGGATTTTCCGGTCCTGCTATTAAGCCGGTTGCTGTTCGCATGGTTTATCAAGTGTCAAAAGCGTGTCAACTTCCGATTATCGGATTGGGTGGTATCATGACAGGTGAAGATGCCCTTGAGTTTATGATGGCCGGTGCAAATGCAATTGCCGTAGGAACCGCGAATTTACTGAATCCAAGAGCAACGATGGATGTCTTAGATGGTATAACAAACTATATGAAATCCTATAATTTACTAGACATTAATGAAATTGTTGGTATAATAGAGTAAGACTTAAACGAAGGGAAAGATTTTAATGGACGCATATAAACTAGATTTTATAGAATTTATGGTCGAATCAGGCGTATTAACGTTTGGGGACTTTACAACAAAAAGCGGTCGTAAAACTCCGTTCTTTATTAACACAGGGAATTATAGAACAGGACGACAACTTAATCGATTAGGTGATTACTATGCGAAAGCGATTAAAGATAATTTCGGTTTAGAATTTGATGTTTTATTCGGGCCGGCATATAAAGGTATTCCCTTAAGTGTTGCTACAGCAATCTCATTAAGTAGTTCATATGGATCTAACGTACAGTACTGTTCAAGCCGTAAAGAAGTCAAAGATCATGGAGATGCAGGTGTTCTTCTAGGCGGTCCGCTCAAAGACGGCCAAAAGGTATTGCTGATTGAAGATGTCACAACAGCCGGAACATCGATTCGTGAGACTATGCCTTTGTTAAAAGCACAAGCCGATGTGGATGTTATCGGTCTAATTATTTCTGTGGACCGCATGGAAAAAGGACAAAATGAAATAAGTGCTTTGACAGAAATCGAACAAGAATTCGGCATCAAAACACAAGCTATTGTAACAATGGAAGAGATCATTGAATATTTATATAACCGACCGATTGATGGTGTGGTATATATTGATGATGAAATTAAAGGGCGTATCGATGACTATTATGCCATATATGGAATAAAGTAAAGACTAATTATACCGGAAAATCAAAGACATCTGCCAAGTTTGCAGATGTCTTATTTTTTTCTTCATTAATTATTTTATATGTGGTAGAATAGAATCAAATGGTATAGGAGGTCGGCTGTTCTTTAGCGAAGAGATATGAGCTTATTATTTGATTTTTTTAATCATCGACATGAAAAATTAATAGAATGTTTGCTGAAAGAATTAAAATATGCAGTAGACCAAAATCAACTTGCTGCCAATAACACCTTGTTAAAGCAAAAAGTGATTGATTTATCTGAAACATTAGCTAAGAATAATGTAAAACAGGATGATGATGGAAACATTATATATCAGTTAATGATTGATGAATTAAATCAACTCATTAAACGTGTTAAGGACATTGAAGCAACAGAAGATATTGAAGAGATTGTTAAGCGTATGCATCATACGAAAGAGCTTTTTCAACGAAGTCAGTAGATTGAGTAAAGAAGGTATAGGATGGATTATATAACATTATCACAACAATATAAGCGATTTACATATAAAGCATATGACTATAAAATAAAAGACGATGAGATTGAATTAATTTTTTCATATCAGTTAGAATCGGATACAGAACAGATACCCTTTATTCATAGGGTATCTTATTACGTAGAAACAAGTGATATTCATTTACGCAAGAATCAAATTCAAAACTATGTGAATTTTATTTTTCATATCGGTTTAATAGAAACAATCAATTATTACAAGTTAGCATGTCCCCAAGAAGTATATATAGCCTGTGGACGACTCACTAAAGAACAAGAAAAATGGTGGGAAAAATTATTTTATCACGGTTTAGGTGAGTTCATTTATTTAAATAAAATGGTGGAAGAGGTGAATGAAAATAATTTTGTTCGCTTTGTAAGCCGTATGGACCAGCCATTGATGAATGTGACAGTAGATATTCAGACGAAAGGGCACCTTATTCCAATTGGTGGAGGGAAGGATTCGGTCGTCACCTTAGAAATTCTGAAAGAGGAACATGATATTAGTCTTCCTTTTGTTATGAGTGCACCAAAAGCAGCATATGATTGTATTGAGGTTGCCCATTACCATGACTATTTAGAAGCACAGCGATATTTCGATCAGCGCTTAATTGATATGAATGAAATGGGATATTTAAACGGGCATATTCCTTTTTCGGCAATTTTGGCATTTATTGCAGCATTCGGAGCTGTTTTAGCCGGGAAAAAATATATTCCCTTATCGAATGAGCGTAGTGCCAATGAACCTAGCGTTATAGGGACCACGTTTAATCATCAGTATTCGAAAAGTTATGAATTTGAAGAAGATTTTGCCAATTATTTACAAGACTATTTAACAAAGGATATAGAGTATTTTAGTCTATTGCGTCCATTATATGAAATCGAAATCGGTCACCTATTCTCAAAATATACAAGCTATCATCAGGTATATCGAAGTTGTAATCAAGGAAAAAAAGAAAATAAATGGTGTGGAAAGTGTGCCAAGTGTTTATTTGTATATATTATTCTTAGCCCATTTATTGATTTAGAACAACTAGAACATGATTTTGGTAAGGAACTATATTCAGACATGGACTTGAAATACATTTTTGATGAGCTTATCGGTATCAAAGAAACCAAGCCATTTGAATGTGTCGGAACCATATGGGAAGTTCGCCACGCACTAAACCTATTTATAAAAAAGACGCACCATCCACATCAGGCCTATCCGCCATTAGTTCAGTATTATATTGAAATGGGTGGACCTAAGTTGGCGGATGAACCAACGGATTATGAAGAAGGGCATCGGGTTCCATTGCACTACCTAAATCGCCTAAGAAAGGAACTAGATGACATTGGCGAATAATACATGTTGGAAAACAATTAAAAAAGACTTAGAAGAGCGTTTTAAAAATAAAAAAGTAGTTTTAATCGGATTTGGAAGAGAAGGAATAAGCACATACACATTATTAAAGAAGTTGTCGATAAGCTATGAATTGTATATTATGGACCAAAACAATGCAATCGTAGAAGAATATTTAGGGAAGGCAAAGGATCAAACAACACATGTACTTTCAACAGATGCATATTTAAACAATTTAGACAGCTATGATGTTATTTTTAAAACCCCCGGGTTACCCGGATTTTTGCTCAAACATTTAGATTCGACAAAAGTACTATCCCAATCCGAATTATTCATGGAGTATATGGGGCCTTATAGCATAGGTATAACCGGAACAAAGGGGAAGAGTACAACTTCTTCCTTAGTGACCCATGTATTAAGCCAATTAGGGCTTGATGTTCGATTAGTGGGTAATATTGGTTACCCTGCGCTTGAATGCTTAGAAACCCACACTGAGGGACAAATATATGTATATGAAATGTCATCGTTTCAAACAGAATTCCTACAGCATGGACCTCGAATTCGTGTTGTACTTAACCTGTTTGAAGAACATTTAAATAATTACGAGAGTTATAAGGCATATCAAGATGCTAAACTACAATTATTTTTAGCAGACAATATAAACGATAAGGGCAGGGATTTATGTGTCTATGGTACAGATAATGCGCTTTTACGAGAACGTATCGCCCATACAAAGTTTGACGATTCAAAGGTGGTTGAGACATTTGGATATATTCATAATAATAGATTAAGTCATCCCGGAGTATTTCTTGATGGTAATCAAATTTACTACAAAAATTCTAACGGAGACCTTGTCCAATATGGGCGAAAAGACTTTTCTAAACAACTCATTGGCGACCATAATTTGATGAATAGCCTTGTGGTCATTAATGTTATCCAATATCTTGAGAAAGAAGGGTTTTTCAAAAACAATGCCATTGATCCTAAACATATTTTAGCCTTGATTGGAAGCTTTAAAGGGTTAGAACATCGTTTGGAATATGTTGGTATCTATCAAGGGATTACATTTTATAATGACTCTATATCAACAATTCCGGAAGCAACCATTCAAGCAATTCATTCAATTCCTAACTTGATGACCCTTATTATTGGTGGATTCGACCGTGGGATAAACTATATAGAATTTACAGAAAAATTGCTAATGTATAAAAATCTTCATATCATTTGCTTGCCGGACACAGGATATAAAATCTATCAAAGGGCAAGTGAAATTGATCAAGATCACGTAAATAGCTACTGGCATTTGGCAAAATCAATGGATGAAGCTGTTCGCTTATCCTATCAACACACATTAGAGGGTAAGAGTTGTTTGCTATCACCGGCAGCAAGTAGTTACAATTGTTATAAAAACTTTGAAGAACGAGGTGATCATTTTAAAGAAAGAGTTCGCAAAGAAGGACAAATAAAATAAAAGGTAAAGAGGAGAAGATTATGTATCAACAAAGAAGTGTAGCATCTGTTGTCGTATACTCAATTATTACGTGTGGAATATACTATTTTTATTGGATTTATATAACCACACGTGACATCAACGGATATTTAAACAAAACAGACATGGATAGCGGAATAGAACTTGTTCTATGTATTTTTGTTTTTCCATACCGATGGTATTGGTTCTATAAATATGCGCAACGCGTTGGAGAGACTCAAAGGGCAGCCGGACTACCGGAAAGAGATGACAGCATTATATGTTTGATTTTAGCAATAATAGAATTTGGCATTATCTCTGCAGCTATTATGCAAGAAGGATTAAATAAGGTATGGGCAACAGAACAAAACAATGCAATTAATTTTTAGTGATGGATGGAGGTTCATATGAATTTAGCAAAATATATTGATCATACAATTTTAAAACCGGACACAACAAAAGCTCAAGTAAAGGTCATCTGTGATGAGGCAAAAAAATATCAGTTTGCATCCGTTTGTGTGAATCAATACAATACAGCCTTTGTAAAAAATGAATTAAAAGATTCAGATGTGAAAGTATGTACAGTGGTAGGATTTCCATTAGGTGCTACTACAAAAGATGTTAAAGCGTTTGAAACAAAACAAGCAATTGCAGATGGAGCGGATGAGATTGACATGGTCATTAATATCGGCGCATTAAAAGACGGACTCGAAGAAGAAGTATATGAAGATATTAAAGCTGTCGTAGAAGCTGCAGCAGGTGCAACGGTCAAGGTCATTATTGAGACATGTTTGTTAACCGATGAACAAAAAGAAATTGCGTGTAAGCTTGCAGTTAAGGCAAAAGCGGATTTCGTAAAAACCTCAACAGGTTTTAGTAGCGGTGGCGCAACGGTAGAAGATGTGCGCTTGATGAAAGAAGCGGTTGCAGGTCAAGCAAAAGTCAAAGCATCCGGAGGCGTACGCGATTATGAGGATGCAATGGCAGTTATTGAAGCCGGAGCCGACCGAATCGGTGCAAGTTCAGGGGTTGCAATTATGAATAATCAAACAAGCAATGAAGATTATTAGGGTGAAAACTAAATTAGGACTTTTTAAAAATATAATAAATGGGCAGATGATTTGTCCATTTATTTTATTCTTTAACGATTGAAATAATTTTGAATCTCGTCAATTAAGATGTCATTATTTTCTTGTGTTGATAGAGAAAAGCGAAAATATTCACCATGTAAGAATGGGAAGGATGCTGTGTCGCGAATCATTAAACCTTTTTTTATAAGATGATTGAATAAATCAGCAGTGGTAGAGTTTGTATTGATTATTTTGATAAAAAAGAAATTACCATAATTTGGAAAAACTTTTAGCTCATTTATTTTGGCAAGTTGTTTCATAACTCGATCGCGTTCGTTCTGAATGAATTGACGCGATTTTTCTATGAATTCGTCGTCTTTCATCAGTTCAGAACCAGCAAATGCAGCCAAAGAATTAATAGCCCAATGGTGACGTTGCTTTTCCATAGATTCGTGACATTTGAAATCACTTGTAATCCCATATCCTAAACGTAGCCCGGGAGCAGAGAAAAACTTTGAAAAACTTCGAAGTACAATGCAATTGGAATATTTTTCAACAAGCTGAATAGCGCTGATTTTTTCGGCATTTTCAATAAAATCCATATAGGTTTCGTCGATAAGAATATGTAAACCCAAGGTTTTAAGGTGGTCAAACAAAGGATTTAAGTCATTAGCAGTTACTAAAGACGCTGTAGGATTATTCGGATTACATAATACAACTAAATCAATGTCGTTTGAACATAAATCGATAATTTTGGGGATGTCAATTTGGAAATTATTCTCTTCATGTAAAGGATAATAGATGACAACAGCATCACAACTGCTGATTTTTTTTTCATATTCTGAGTAGGTAGGGCCAATAATGAGTGCTTTTTTAGGATGGACGTAATCAATATAATGGGCAATAAGCTCGGTTGTACCGTTGCCTAGTAATACATACTCGGAATCCGTTGCTGCATATCGAGATATACTTTCTTTCAAGCTGACATAATCAGGGTCCGGATAATTTGTTACGAGATCAATGTTGTTCACCAGTTTTTCTTGTAATTGCTTTGACAAACCGAGTGGATTAACGTTGCCACTAAAATTTATGATTGATTTTTCATCAATATTATAAAATTTTGCGACTTTTTCAATGTCGCTACCATGAAAATTATTTAGTTCTTTCATAATGTTCTCCTTTGGAAACGATTTGTGAATATGCTATAATCATTATAACGATAAAGAGTTAAAAAATCCAGTATGGATGTGAGTGGAATGAAAAAAGAAGAACGTTTACTAGCCATTGCCAATTATACAATAGAACATCCACAACTTAATATACAAGTGGAGCCCTTGTTTAATTCCATAACCATGAGAGCAGGTCACGTCTATTATGGTGAGCTTTACATGCAAAATTACTCTAAATATTCCCAACTGATTTATGTTGAGGTATTAAAAGAACTTGTAGAAGTTCAATTAGATGATCAATCAGAATCGAACTATTTAATGTATCAAATCAATGGTTCAAAATTAGTCCCTGGCTATGAATATGAAGAGGAGATGTATATATATTATCCTGGAGGCGTCATCGAAGTCGAATTCCGAATTAAAGCAAAATCAACAGATGTAAGTAGTGATATTGAGTCAATCATTGAAGTGGGACAGATTAAAACGAAAGATTCCCACAAACCTAAAAAAGCAAATAGAGACGTGGATATCTTTTTTGAAAAAATCACATATAGTCTTGAAGATGCCATTGAATTAAAGTTATATAATGCATCGGATGAATTTAAAAGTATTGTTATCGAGTCTGAACATGACCTGATTCACCCCAAAAACACCGAATTTTTCCTAAAAGATATTTGGACTCAGGAATGGTATATTCAGCAAACAACCTGGGATAAAATTATCGGTCGAGTAATCTTTAAGGAAATGCCCTTTGAAGAGATTGTTTTTAGCATTCAAATTGGTGCTGAGGAGAGCCGATTGCAGTATAGAAGTGTTAAAACGACAGTAACAGCATATCCTTCATATTTGACATCGCTTAGAATCACAGATTATGAAGCTTATCAGAAATTACGCAGAGAATGTTTGAATAAATACATCTTTTTCTTGACAGACAGTATGAATAAAAAAGCTTTAGTGAGTTTAGTCAATATGATGAAAGCCTGTTTGAATTTTAGTCAATTGGACTTTGAGATCAGACTCCTTTATTTATGGGTTTTGGTTGAGATTGGTGACGTTAGAGTTTATGAGCAAGAGGCAAAATTTATCCGCAAATATAATAACTATTATCAAAAGAAAACACTGTATCCGATTTTCGTCATGTTTGAAAAAATAATTAAGCAACGTATAGGAAAACGTAATCTCTCGCCTAGTGAGCTGACCAATAGTAACCACTGGTTAATTCTATTAATACAAGCACGGTATGTAGGCAAGGGTTTTGATCGATATTTATATTATCGATATATTTATGAGTCCAAGATACGCCATGGATTCTTGTTTGCAGAAGCCGTACGATTCCTTAATAAATATGATGTTTTATTGGAAGCGAACGATCAATTTTATCCTGTATGCATACAGTGGGCTTTAAATAAATCCTCTTTAAGCAAACATTGGGCCCATCGTATTGTCTCCAGACAAAAGTTGTGGATACGAAGAAATCCCTATATGTCCAGTCGACTATTAATGCAATTGTATAAAGTATATCCATCCAATGAATTACTACATTTATGCTGTGAAAAGTCCATTGCAGAAGGAAGAAAAGATCGTCTGGCATTAGAATATTATAAAATCGGACTAAGCGAAGGATCTTATATTAAAAATCTAGATCAAATTTATGTTGAGACGGTGACAAAGTTAAAGGAACAAATTGATTTTGGGCTATTGCGATATATGAATTTTGTAAAAGACTTATCCATAGAATCAAAAGGATACGTATACAAAAAAATGATCGAAGCAGACATAGTGGACTATAGTCGCTTTTCTAGGATGTACCAAGAGCTGATTCGTTATATTAAGGAAATGTCTCATGACCAGATATACATGAATGCAGTCATTCATATTCTGCTTTTAATTAAAGAACAAATTATACGGGATCATTTTTATGTTTTGGAAGATATCATAAAAGCTCCATTTCTTGAGTTTATAAAAAATACGAAGGAAGGCATATATTTTCTGACTTTTCTTATTGAGTATTCTTTGGATAGAATGGATGAGCCGGAAGTTGAATCTTTGTTTTTACGCATTGAAGAAGGTCTAAAACCGGAAGGCCTTATATTATTAAGTCATCAAGCGAAACGTTGGTATGAACAAAAACCGCTTAGAACAAACGTCTTCCTAAATAACAGCGTTTATAAAACGATCGAAGTTCATGACAAAAACCTTCATTTGTTTTTAAGTAAGCTGTTAAATGAGGCATCTCGCAAAGCTTTATTCAGTATATATGAGCAACTGTCTCTTGATGAGCAAAACCAAGTAAGACATTTACTGTGTCACATAATCTGCCGACGCATTCTTATTGACGAAATGGCACCAAGCAAAGAAGATATAAGCATTATTCAAAGTTGCTATGACCATGAGAAAAATCATAATGCTGGCCTATTATTGACCTTATTAAAGGTTCTCCCAAACCATAAGTATATTCGAGAAATCAATTATCGTGATATAATAGTTCCATGGTCCTATAAAAACAGTGGAAAAACTTTAGAGACTAGTATACAATATTATGGAGAACTCAATGATGAATTAAGGATTTATTATCGCTACGAAGAAGATGAAGACTATCATATGGAAGTGATGGAACATTTAGCCTTTGGTATGTTCGTCTTTCCAATATATTTGTTTTATGGAGAGTTTATGGAGTATTATATTGTAAAAACGATGTCAAATGGTCAAAAAATGATTGTCGTTTCAGATATTATTTATAAACAGACCGCAAGTGCACATATTGATTTCATAACATTTGCCATGGAAGTTGGAGATAGTCAAGGCGTAAACACGCTTATAGATGAGTATGAAAAATATCTTGATGATACGAGATGTCTATTCCGTATATAGAAACAAGGAGGTTATAAATGTGGGCGTACTAAGTTTAGAACTTAATAAAGGCTTATACATGGGAATTGATTTTGGAACAACAAATTCTGTTGTTAGCATATATCAATATGACCAAAATGAAGTACATACATTGAAAATCGATGGATATACAGTGTTTCCTTCAGCAGTACAATTTGAAACGGATTCGATGACAGGAGAACTGAATCGTATTTTTGGATTAGAGGCAAAAGAATCTGCAGTGATATATCCGGAGAGTACGATTACATCAATTAAGCGAAGACTCGAATCCGACGAACCTATCCAAATAACAAGTAATGATGAGAGCTTTAGTTTTTTACCGGAAGCCATAGTGGCTGAAATACTAGCGCACTTAAAGAATCAAGCAGATGAATATATTCGAGATGTATTAAATATATTCGGTGCTTTTTCAGGCTGTGTTATTACTGTCCCGGCCAATTCAACCGATAAACAAAAGAGAAAAATGAAAAAAGCGGCGGTGATGGCCGGTTTTGATGAAGAAAAAGTATATTTACGCTTAGAACCTGCCGCAGCTGCAATCCAATATGCCATGACCTCAAAAGAAAGCAAAAAAGTATTGGTGTACGATTTTGGAGGGGGAACATTTGATGCATGTGTGTTAAATATCGAACACATGGATGATTTAAGTGAACCCAATATTTCGATTGTGAGTACATATGGAGATAACTATTTAGGTGGCAATGATTTAGATCAATTAATGGTTGACTTGATTTATGAGAATTTTTTAGAACAAACCCATCATAGTATTGACTTGTATGACTTTGATGCACAAGACGGTCTTAGCGTTCAAGAAAAAAAGATGGCAATTATTCGTATAAAGCAAGTCGCTAACCAAGTCAAAGAAAAATTATCGATGACCCATAATGCGAAAGTTGTATTGGCTCCATTTATTCAGACGCCTGTTCCGGTGAATATTCAGTTTGAGCTAAGTAGAGACGAATTTTATTTGCATAAACGACACCATCAGTTGGATGATCCGGACTATATTTTTGAGCGGATGAAAAATGAATCTGTGGATAGTTTGGTCGATAGAACAATGGATAGTGTGAAAAAATGCTTAACCAACGGGCATATTGAAGCCACAGACGTTGACGATATTTTTTTAGTCGGTGGTTCATCGGCGATTCCTATTGTTGAACAAAAGATTAAAGAATATTTTCAACAAGAGCCTTATCGGTCTAAGATAAGCCCGGCCTTAAGTATTTCACAAGGAGCGGCGCATTATTGTCATCAAATCATGTTACCATCGACTCGCGGACCTAAAGTTTACGAAAAAACAATCCATTCCTTAGGTATTGAGATTGCCGGACGACGCTATTTAGAGATAATCAAACGAGATATGGATATACCGGAAGATGGCTTAGTTGTAGAATCGCCATATATATTTGAAACAAGTCACGACGAGTTAACCAGTATGGCTATTGTCGTATATGAAGACTTAGAACCCAATGAATATCAACGTAAGTTTGTTTATGAAGATAGTATGCGGCGACTTTCAGGAACGACACTAAGGAACATCCCATCAAGGCCAAAAGGGGAGGAAAAGATTCGAATTCAATTTAGACTAAATCAAGACAACATGTTAACTGTTGAAGCTCAGTCATTAGATACAGAAGGTATATCCACATCGCTGACTGTTGATGAACTGTATGAAAAGTGAGGAAAGTATGTATAGATTTATTGAAGAAAAACAAATCGAAAAAATTGTATTAGAATATATACTGAACAATAATCATATGGAAGATCGGTGCATCGATGTCCTCAAAGTAGCTTTTGATCAAATGGTTTCCAGAATATTACTTCAGATTAAACTGTATATTGAAAATATTAATCAACTCAAAAAAACCGAAAACTTATATCATGTCATTCAAGAAGTTAAAAAGCGGTATGAAACATATCTCGATCAAAGCCTTGAACATATTGGGAACCCAGAGATTCTTGAAATAATAAAAATGATATTTGATGTGTTAGAAATGCAAAAAGATGATTTCTCAGTTGAACGTGAAAATCCATTGGAATATGAACGTACGCTAATCGAATCCCTTGCCCTACTTAAAGCACAAGATGCATTAAACCACTTAAAAGATGAATCGATTCGAGAATTCACCTTACCAATCAGCATATATAATGAATATAAAGATATATTAAAAGACTTTATTTTAAATGCATACTATACTATGCAAGATGACTTAAAAATAATTGTAGAAAAGCATGCAAGGGAAATCAATATTTATGAAAGCAGATCAGAATTAATTAACTATATTAAAGTAATTAATGAACAAAAAACAATCCTTGAAAGCTTTATTCATATTGATTTAAATATTGATAGTGACCGATTTAATGAAAAGGCCAATCAATTAACCAGTGAATTTGTCTATCCCTTAAGAGATACATATCAATATATTTGTTCTACAATTGATGATGTTGAGCATGCAATCAAAAAGTGTGAAAAAGTGGAGTATAACTTTGTGGTTAAAAATATTGAATCAATCATAGAGAACAATATTATGAATAATTCAAAATTAATCGCCCTAATGGAGGTTGTCGAAGCTAATAAAAAAAATACGCTTGATCTTTTCTTAATGCATGTAAATGATGAATTGGTTAAAGTAAGTACAAAAGCAGTCAATAATCTAAAGCGGGTAAGTCATCCTTTTGAATTAATTAATTATAGTCTGATTGATCATATGAGCACAATTTTAATGGACGTTCAAGCTTTAAATATTAATCAAGTCGAAGAAGAACATCATCGAAATATTATACAAGGTGTGATTGACACCCTAATGCTTAAGTATGATGTGATAAAAGAAAAGAATGAAGATTATCAACTCGAGAGAAAAGCTAACCAATTGGACGTGACCAATATAATTTTTGATTTTAGAGAAGAATTTGAAAAAAATTGTAATACATATTTTGAAGAGGCAATACAGGGAACAAGTTCTGGATTCGAACATGTTCAAGACCGTTTTGATAAAGTTATTCATCAAGCCATAGATCAGGCTTATGAACGTGAATTAACACATTTAAATAAGGACATTCTTTTTGAAATTAAAAGTCTTGAAGATATAATTCACCAATCGATTGCGATTCTAATGGAAAATGAACAAGAACTTGTGCAATCCTTTGGAAAAAAAGTGCGTCGTTTGTTTGAGTTGATGATAGAAGATCTGAAAAAATATCAGGTCGATCGTATTTTTCCGGAACCGGGAGAAAAGTTTAATGGAAGAATGCATGAAATTATTCTAGTTGAAGAATCAAGGGACTATATTAAAGGCGAGATTATTCGTACTCAGAATAGTGGTTTTGCTATAAAGGGCCGCATTATAACACGCGCAAGTATTGTTGCAGCAAAATAGGAGTAAATATGAAGGCTACATTATGGATTGAGCTTGGAGAAAATAGGAGTGCTTTCGCTATTGAGAACGAGAAAGTGAAAAGCTTGTACTATGTTGATTTAACTGGTGGATACGGAATGATTCAAATACCTTTTAAAATCGCTTATCTTGACCATGAAGAAGATGTATTATGTGGTGAAGAAGCCGTTTCTTTCGGACATGCGGTGTGGGCAGGTGAATCAGTTCAAACGACTTATGATTTCTTACATAAATGCATAAGAAAGATTGCCCAGCAATATCATGATCTTAAGATTACATCCATTGTATTAATTAATGCAGTAGAGTTCACATCGTATCATTGTGATGCGGTCCAAGCGCAGTTGACAAAGACTCAATATGCAGATGTGCAATGGATATCAATGAAAGAGGCATTTGTTGGCTATGGGTATCAAAAACAAGTACATGAAAGTTCGTTCATATATTTTAATGGTTCATGGAGTGCATGGTTTGAGTTTCGATATCAAGATATCCTTAAGGAAACCGTTCGAGAGGTCAATAAAAATTCAATTGCTTTAGAAGCCATCGATAAATTTTACTTAAGCAAACTCAAAGAAGAACATGAAAAAATCTATGGTTCAGAGATTGATATGCAGGCAATTATGCGGACCTATGAAGATCAAAAACTCCTCTTATATCGCCAAATTCAACAGTGTCAAAATGTTCACCTATATACGTCAATCCAATATCCGCCCAAAAAGATAACCTTAAAATATGTGGACTTTGACATGTTTTTTAAACAATGGCTAGAACGAAGTTTACAGATGTTTATTATTCAACATGAAAATATCTGGATTGGTGGTGGCTATAATCAAGAATGCTTTTGGAAGCAATTATTGTCTGAACAGAATTACCAATATGATGAACATATGTTGATTAAAGGTGCTATTGCCTTCTTAGAGTTTAGAAAAGCACATAAAAAAGATTTATGTACCACGACAAAAACCCATTGGGGCTATGCAATTATCGATCATAATAACAATCAAGTTCCATTTATATTTCCGGGAGAAAAATACCAAAATCCATATATTATCGATGTAGTTCTTACCAATTATCAGCGTAGTGTTCCTTTTGTACACTTAGATCAAGAAATGAATGAAAACCATCTATTTAATCTATACATTTATCCTGAAAATGCAACAACCCATATAGAAATTACTTTGGAAATCAGTATTGAAGGACAGATCGAAGAGGTGAAATATGAATATCGAACATTATAAAAAAATGATTAGAGAACAAGGTTTAGATGAGAATACATATATTTTAGGTGTTGATTTAGGAACCACCCATTCTGTGATTAGCTATTGGCACCAACAAAAAAATGCACCGGAAGCAGTTGATATGAGTAACGGATTTGGTAAGATACCTCTCCCGTCTGTGGTTCAATATCGAAAAGATGAGCTTGATGAAGAATGGATTATAGGATCAGAAGCATTAAATACTTATGTAATTTTCCCGGAATCCACAGCAATCTCTTTTAAAAGTTTAATGGGAAGCAATCAAGTCGTTTCTCTCAATCGGCAGTCGTTTACACCGGAAGAACTTTCAGCAAAAGTCCTTCGAACCTTATTAGACCAGATAAAAAGTATGAATCCCAAAAGTAATCTTGCAGGAATCGTCGTTTCTGTACCATATGATTTCGATGACGCAGCAAAAAAAGCAACGATTAATGCATGTCATATAGCAGGGCTCCAAGATGAACTCATCTGTTTAATAGAAGAACCCAAAGCAGCAGCACTTACTTATAATTATCATCATCCCTTTAATTCCGGTGAAAAAATCATGGTGTTTGACTTTGGAGGAGGGACTTTAGATATTACCTTGTTTGGTGTAGAGCAGGTGACAGACACTGAACAAACGCTTAGCGTATTAAGTGAGGGTGGCCAAGCAAAACATGGTGGCGATGTTCTTGACGAAATTTTATATACGCATTTTTTAGAAATCATTGAGCAAAAGGGGATAAATCCTGATCAATTGTCCAAAGAAAATCACGCAGAGATTAAGATGCGTGCAAGAGAAACCAAAGAGCGCCTTTCAGGAACACAAAAAATCCGCATTCCATTTCCTTTCTGTACACCGCCCTTTGTGGCAAACATGACACGGGATGAACTTGAGACTATAGGACTTAAGTTTATTGAGAAGACAAAAACACTTGTCCTAAAAACATTACAAGAGGCATATAAAGGCGCTATAAAAGCTGAAGAGATTGATCGAGTTCTTTTGGAAGGTGGATCATCTCAGATGCCATGGATTAAAGCCATGATGATACAAATATTTCAAGACCAAAATAAAATATATTTGTCAGACCGACCTGCATTAGATATTTCTTTGGGAGCAACGATTTATGCGGCAATGAAGATGGGCGTTCATAATCAAACAGAGCTTGTTACCGGTAGGCAACGAATGAACTTCGAAGTTTGTGTTCCCCATGATATTGGATTTGAGATTGAGCTTGGTGAAACGAAAAAGTTTTATACAATGATTAGCCGAGGAACACCGTATCGATTAGCAAGACGTTCCCAAGTATTTACAATTGAAGGAGATAGTGAAGACGATATGACGCGCTTATCGGTGCGTATACTTGAACGCATCCATAAAGAGCAAGGATTAGATGGGTGTAGTATCATTGGTGACATTGAGGTTTCGGGCTTGCCCAAGCGACCAAGTGGTCAAACACAATTAAAAGTGGCTCTATCAATAGACGAAGAATCGGGAACGGTTCAAGGTGAAGTTGAAGACTTGGGTTATGGTACTCTATATTCACCGTCAGGTTTTAAACAGGAATTTATACCGAAACGACATCAAAAGACGCTAGTCATAGACGAAAGGTAGGTAAAAATGGCTTTTTTAGGAATTGATTTAGGAACAACAAATACCGTAGGAATGCTGTATGATGACCGAACGGATTTAATGGACGTCGTCAAAGTCGATGGTACGGAAGATGTTTTACCATCTGTCGTTTGTTATCTCGACGATGAAGTCTTAGTCGGGACCGAGGCGAAAAATAGCGCCGTCATATATGCGGAGGAAACAGTGTTTTCAATCAAACGAAAGATGGGTCAAGAAGAGGATATCGTTATTGGTGAGCGAGACTTATTGCCGGAGGATATCAGTAGTGAAATTCTGAAAAAAATAAAAAAAGCTGCCGAAGAACAAGTGGGAGAACCGATTTCAGAGGTTGTTATTACTCATCCGGCGTATTTTAATGATCGCCAAATCTATGCAACAAAAAAAGCCGGAACACTTGCCGGATTTGAAACCGTTCATCTCTTAAGTGAACCCTTAGCTGCAGCTATTGAATATGGCTATAAGCAAAGTTATGTTCAGAAGATATTAATCTATGATTTGGGTGGCGGAACCTTTGATGCATGTGTTTTATCTGTGGCACAAGACATATATGGGAACAATTCATTTCAAGAATTGTCTGATGTAGGCGATATGCAGCTTGGAGGCGACGATTTTGATCAGGTGTTAGTTGAAGCAATGATCAATAATTTTGAAAAAAAATACGCAATTTCATTCAGCCAGTTTGAAGAACTTGAACAAAAACAGATGATGCAAAAAATTCGTGTTGAAGCGGAACGAGCTAAACGAGGGTTATCTGAAGCTAATAAAATAAGTGTCAATATTCATCCCATTACCATAGTTGATGGTGTACCTTATCAACTATCCTTTGAAATTACGAGAGACCAGTTTGAAGAGCTTATTCGCGACTATATAGATCGTAGTATGGACGTTGTTGAATCGGCATTAGAACGTGCGGGAGAAACAAAAGAATCTATTGATAAAGTTATCTTAGTTGGTGGTTCAACATTGGTGCCAATGGTAAAAAGAATTATTGCCGGCCAAATCAAAGAACCTTATCGAGCAAGTGATCCTGCAAAAAGCGTTGCTATGGGTGCTGCAATATATAATTACCTGATGCACTTACCAAACAGCAGTGTGGAAATCGGTCAAATCATGCGACAGCACATCGGAACGAGAGCCATTGTCAATGAAGCAACGGGTCAAAAAGAACTCATTCCTATACTTAAGATGGGTACGGAAATTCCTGCAACAGCAACGGATGATGGATTTAAAGTGACGAAAGGAGCAAACGCCGTCCAGATTGATTGCTTTCAATGGGAAGACGGATATGAACAAGAGTGTAAATATATTGGTTCTGTATTTTTAGAACATATTACAGACGAAAGTGAATTAGCCATAACATATAAGATAAACAGTGATAATCTTTTTGAAGTTGAGGTACTCGATAAAATGACAGGACAACAGGTGAATCAGGCCTTTGATCGAACAAAAACGTCAACAGTTATTGAAAGAAAAAGCTCAACACCGACGGCAGATATAACGGGGATGGATATTGTGTTTCTAATAGACACAACAAGCAGTATGGATGTTTATATAGAAGGTGTCAAGGAAAAAGCCATTGAATTTTCTAATCAATTACATAAAAAAGGCATTGATTATCAGTTAGGCTTAATTGGTTATGGAGATTTAGGGGAACGTGAAAAACCCAAAAAATACAAGTGGACCAAGGATATTAATCGTTTTCGTAAAAATGTCAAAAAGTTGCCAAGAAATTATGGGGGCGATATACCTGAATCAACATTAGAAGCTATAGAGACAGGGGTTGAATATTTAGAGAAACGTCCCATGAAAAATGCCTATAAGGTTTTTATTGTCATCACGGATGCGCCTCCACATATTCCCACTCATGATGGACATTCCTTAGAAGAGGTTATTAGCAAGGTAGAAGATGCAGGTCTTGTTTGTTATGTTGTCGCAAAAAAAGATCACGACAGTGTTTTGGCGTATACACCTTTAGTCGGTGAAAGAGGGTATTATTATTCAATGGATGAACCCTTTTATGATATTCTAGATGAAATAGCATATAAACTCGCAGAACTTGTACGTATTCCAAATGAAAGATAAGGAATATATGAAAGGGCTTTAAGATGGGCATATACTTACTTAAAAAAGATGGTTTACATGGAGAAAATAATCTCATATATCCGGAGAACATTCCGATAAATACATTAGAAGGATTTCGTTATTTAGGTGACTATTTGTATGATTGCCAAAGATTAGATCATGGATTGAATGCCTATTGGAAAAGCTATTTGCAAGGAAATTGGGATGCACTCATAAATATAGGGATTTTGTTGTTGAAGTACGGATATGAAGAGGAAGGCCGACGTTGTATATGTCATGGATACAAACATAGTCAAACGTCAAAAGCATTATATGTTTATATAAAGTGTATTCTCCTTTTTGATTGGACACAAGAAGATGTTAATATAGAACAACACATTATCGATATTGTAGAAAATCCAGATGAAGATGCATTTGATTTTCTTGTGTGGTACTATAGTTTTAAAGATGAAATAGACCATAGTATTACTGCATTTTTGCTATTAGAAAATGAAGCAAATCAGTTGAAATGGCTTGGTCTTTATATGAGATATATTTTAGGCCTAGGCAAAGAGGTATCAGGGCAAGCAGAGATTAAACATCTCAAGAAAAGATATCCCAAAGTCTATATAAAAGAACTCATTAAAGCACATTTAGATATAAAATCTTATAGCTTTGTTGTTGATTACACAGAAAAAAATGGTAACTATGCCTTGTACCAATCGATTGCATATTTTCATTTGAATCAAATTATATCATCGGTGAAAGCGGCCAATACTATTGAATTCAATCAACTAAATCACGATGAGCGTATAATGGCCTATCGCCACATGGCAAAACTTGCAGAAGTCGGGGCTGATTTTGAACGAGAAACCCTTTATTTAGAATCTCTATTACGTGAGTGGAAACAACATGAACGCTATATCCGGCGTGAGATGCGAGCGCATGAGATCCGATTTATACATTTAGATAAAATGCAAACGTGCTAAAACAAAGATTGGGATGTGACCATATGTTTAAAAAAATAATACAAAAAATAGGAAAGATAAAATCGCACTTTAAGCCATATGAAGAAGAGTTATTACTTGGAATGGATATTGAAACACTTTTAAAAGATCCCTATAAAAACGATAAGATTAAAGTGCTACTTACGGAAAACGATGCTAGACTAAAGGACCTATCCGAAGAATATCACAAACAAATGAATAATTTCATTATCGTTGAACGCGTAAGGATGAGTGATATTGTCACCAAAGATACCATACAAAGCTTGTGTAAACAACTATCCGAGCTTAAGGTATCGGTCAAAGAAGCTGAAGAAAAAAATGTGCAAGCAAAAAGTCGGGAGAATCCCCATATACGTTCAGTCTCAAAAGACATCGCAAAAGCAATCAAAGTATTAAAAGAACATGAAACCAACCAAAATATGGTTAAAAAAGATTTGGATATTTTAGAGGGAGAAAAACATAGCTTACTCTTTCATTTTACGAATTTACGACGAGCGCTTTCTTTCTTGAAGTATTTCATGTTGCTCCTAGTTTTTATCACTTTGATTGTAGGAATTGTCCTATCGACACTATTGATTGTCTATAATAGAAATGTCTTTCTTCCGTCCTTGATTAGTATTGTCACCATCTCCTTTTTGTTTTTATGGGGTTTTGTCTTCCGGAGGTACTGTGTTCATGAGATTGAAAAAAATCAACGATTACAAGAACGAGCGGTTAAACTAATTAATAAAACAAAATTAAAGTTTATTCGAAATCAACAGTTGTTGGATTTTGAATATGAAAAGTATCAAGTCAATAGTTCGGAAGTTCTTGAACTTCGCTATGAACATTACCTTGATGCCCAGCAACAACAAAGAAATTACGATCATATCAATCGAACAATGAGAAACTTAAGTATGGATATTGAAGATACGATGAATAAAATACAAATAGATAATGCAAGCTTTGTCATAAAAAATGCAGAGTACTTTGCGACAGATAAAGGTATTGATCGATTATATGAAAAACATCATGAACATAGAGAGCGTTTACAAAAAGAGCTAAAAAAACTTGAACACGAAAAAGAGGTTCTGGAGAATTTATTGACAAAATAGGTAAAATCTATTATGATAATAGACAAAATCAAATAAGAGATGCATTGATGAAGAAGAGTATGTTAGTATATTTGGCTTAGAGAATGGAATTCACCGGCTGTAAGATTCCTGCAAAGATTTAACGGAAGGTAGCTTCGGAGCAGATAAGTTAAGAACCACCTTTAGGTGATAGATTTATCCGGTTCGTGTCGTTATTCACACAAGAGTCTGATTTTATCAGAAATTAAGGTGGTACCACGGTCTTTTCGTCCTTTGCGAGAAGGCTTTTTTTGTGTTTTCAAATCAAATGCGTGTATAAATTAATGGAGGTTAATGATGGCAAAAGAACTAGAAAAAAATTATGATCCCAAAAAAATGGAACAACGACTTTATGATGAATGGATTCAAAAAAAATATTTCCATGCAGAAGCGAATCCGGAAAAAGAACCCTATACTATTGTAATTCCACCACCAAATATCACAGGTAAATTACATATGGGCCATGCCTTAGATAATACATTACAAGATATATTGATTCGTTTTAAACGTATGCAAGGGTTTGAAGCTTTATGGCAACCGGGAACTGACCATGCGGCAATTGCAACCGAGGTCAAAATCGTAGAAAAACTTGCAAAAGAAGGCGTTGATAAAGAAATCTTAGGTCGTCATAAGTTTATGGAAGAAGCCTGGAAGTGGAAAGAGGAGTATGGTGGCACAATTGTCGATCAACTTAAGAAACTCGGGGCCTCATGTGATTGGGAACGTGAACGATTTACTTTAGATGAAGGATGTTCAGATGCAGTCCTTGAAGTTTTTCAAAAATACTATGAAAAAGGATATATTTACAAAGGGGACAAACTGATTAACTGGTGTCCAAGCTGTCAAACGACTATATCTGAAGCAGAAGTTGAGCATGTTGAAAAAAATGGTCACTTTTATCATATTGAATATCCGGTGAAAGGGGAAGCGAGACGATTACGTTTAGCAACAACACGCCCTGAGACTATGTTGGGAGACACCGCGGTTGCTGTGCATCCGGATGATGAACGTTATGCAGATTTGGTGGGTAAAACAGTTATATTACCTCTTGTTGGTCGCGAGATTCCAATCATTGCTGATCATTATGTTGATCGTGAATTTGGAACAGGTGTTGTAAAGATTACACCGGCCCATGATCCCAACGACTTTGAAGTGGGTGAGCGCCATAATTTAGAGCAGATTAATATGATGAGTGATGATGGAACCATTAATGCTAATGGTGGTGAATACGCAGGAATGGACCGCTATGATGCAAGAAAAACCATGGTTGAACGACTAAAAGAAGAAGGTTATCTCGTTGAAGTTGAAGATCATGTACACAATGTTGGTATGCATGATCGTTGTAATACGGTTATTGAACCCTTACTTAAGTCACAATGGTTCTTAAAAATGGAAGAGTTAGCACAACCGGCGATTAAGGCTTTAAAATCGGGTGAACTTAAATTTGTTCCTGAACGTTATGGAAAAGTTTACTTAAACTGGCTTGAAAATATTCGAGACTGGTGTATTTCACGTCAACTTTGGTGGGGACATCGTATTCCTGCATACTATTGTGATGACTGCGGAGAAACAATGATTAGCAAGACACCGGTTCATACATGTACAAAATGTCATCGTTCAAATATTCGTCAAGATGAAGATTCATTAGATACATGGTTTAGTTCAGCTTTATGGCCCTTTTCAACACTTGGTTGGCCTGAAAAAACACCGGAACTTGAGTATTTTTATCCAACCAATGTTTTGGTAACCGGTTATGACATTATCTTTTTCTGGGTGATTCGTATGGTGTTTTCAGGTCTTGAATTTACCGGTCAACTGCCATTTGACACAGTATTTATTCATGGACTGGTTCGCGATTCAGAAGGTCGCAAGATGAGTAAGTCATTAGGTAATGGTGTGGATCCTCTTGAAGTTATTAATGAGTATGGTTCAGATGCACTTCGTATTTCTCTTGTAACCGGAAATTCACCGGGAAATGATATGCGATTCTACTATGAACGGGTAGAAGCTTCTAGAAACTTTGCAAATAAAATCTGGAATGCATCACGATTTATTTTGATGTATGATATCGAAAATGTTCCGGAAGCTTTTGATTTAAGGCAATTGACCGAAGCTGATCGATGGATATTATCTAAGGCCAATGATTTGGCAAATGATGTAACCGAGAATATGGAAAAATATGAACTAGGTATTGCCGTTGAAAAACTAACGGAGTTTGTTTGGGAAGAATTTTGTGACTGGTATATTGAAATGGTAAAACCACGATTATATAATGAAGACGATTCAACCCGTCAAGCTGCCTTATGGACATTAAAAACAGTTCTGGTTCAAGCCCTTAAACTTTTACACCCATATATGCCTTTTATTACTGAAGAAATCTACCAAACCGTTTTAAATACCCAAGACTCCATTATGGTATCAGCGTGGCCTGTGTTTAAAGACGACTATCACTTCCCAAATGAAGAAGAAAGCATTTCCCTTCTCAAAGAAGCGATTCATCAAATACGAAACATTCGCGCAGAGATGAATGTTTCACCCAAGAAAACAGCCAAAGCTATTGTTGTTAGTGATCAAGAAAAAGTACGCCAAATTTTTACGGAGGGTGCGACCTTCTTTAAACCCTTAGCCTTTGCTAGTGAAGTTGTTGTGCAGGCAGACAAAGACGGTGTTGAAGATGATTTTGTTTCTGTGATGGTACCTAATGCAAATATCTATATTCCATTTAATGAACTTGTAGATATTGAACAAGAAATTACACGACTGGAAGCAGAAAAAGCAAAACTTGAAGGTGAAGTATCACGAATTGTAAAAAAATTGAGCAATCAAGGCTTTGTGAGCAAAGCGCCAGAGGCCGTGGTACAAGGCGAAAAAGAAAAGCAAGAAAAATATGAAGGTTTATTGACACAAGTGAATGAACGATTAGCTAAACTAAAGTAAAAAAAAGCCGCGAAAGCGGCTTTTTTAATATGTTTGTTTTTTTATTCAGTTATTACATCACCATAACGTGTCAGTTGGGCTTCAAGATTAAGAACTTGGTCGCCCCTTGCAACACTGAGTTTAATAACGTCGCCGACAGCTTTATCAGACAAGGCATCAAATAAATCATCCGTGTTCATAAGCTTTTGACCGTTTAATGAATAGATAACATCTCCAGCTTCAACACCGGCATTAGCAGCAGCACTGTTTTCATAGACTTCAGTGACATAAATACCAAATGGCATTCCGGTTTCGTTATAAATCTGTTCATTAATATCACTGATTTGAACACCTAAGAAAGGTTTATCATCATTCATGGCATAGGCAACGTCTTCACCACTTCCGTTTTCAATAATGGTTTCGATTACAGGTAGACCAATGTGTACAGGAATGGCAAAACCCATACCTTCAACGCTTTCATTAACATATTTTGCCGTATTTATACCGATAACTTCACCATTTGAGTTTACTAAAGCACCGCCACTGTTTCCTGGGTTAATGGCTGCGTCCGTTTGAATAAGTGTCAATGAAGTTTCTGAAATTGTAATCTCGCGATTAACAGCGCTAACAACACCTGCAGTTACTGTGTTTGAAAATTCTTTTCCTAATGGATTACCAATAGCAACGGCTAGTTCGCCGACTTCAAGGGCTTCAGAATCGCCAAAAGTAGCCACTGTAATATCGGATAAGTCTGAATTATCGATATCTTCTAAAGAGACAGAAATAACAGCTAAATCATTTCGTGAATCATATCCGATGATGTCTCCGGGAAGATGGGTGTTATCTGAAAAAGTGACTTCAACGCCATTTGCGTCGGCAATAACATGATGATTGGTAATAATCAGTAAGTCATCATTACGCAGTTTATAGATGATTCCAGACCCGGTACCTTCTCTTTCAAAGGTTTGGCTGTTGAAAAAATTGTTTTGATTAACAAGGTAAGAACTGGTAATTGTCACAACCGATGGACCGGCAGTTTTTGCGATGGAGCTTACAAGATTAGTTGATTCATATAAGGTAGAATTTGATGAGACAACCGGTTCAATTTGATTGACATCAAACGTTAATTTTTGTGCCTGTGATTGTATCAATGATGGGGTAAGTTGATCTCCAAGATATAAGGCTGTTGAGTATCCGGCACCAAAAGTGATTCCGCCCAAGAATATAAATACAACAAAGAGAGCAACAAAACGAGGGAATGAGCGTTTTGTTTTTTTCTTGGTTTGATTTGGAACAGGGCCCTCAGTTTCTCGATAATCCACGTCTCGTGGTGGGGCAGTGTTGTATGTGGGTGGGTAAGATCTATATTGGTTTTCATTAGCATTCTCCTCCTTTTGGTAGATTGGATCGATGTTTTCATATTTATCATTCATAATATCATACTCCTTTTGCAATAATGATTTGTTTTTTTTTATGTTTATACTATAATATAGTAGTTGGTCAAAAGGTGGATGAAATTGTGAACAAAGTATGAACAAAAAATTATATGTGGAGAAAAGTATGGATAAAGAACAATTACACCAATTAAATACATTAATGAATGCAATTCCCTTATTTGGAAAAAAAGTAGGACTTCATAATATTGAAATGATGATTGCCTTAATGAATCATACACTTCCTATATCTTCGTATTTAGAATCTGTACATGTCATTCATGTAACGGGAACGAATGGCAAAGGGTCAGTATGTAAAATGTTAAGTGAAATTTATGATGCAGGTGGTTATAAGGTCGGATTATTTACGTCGCCACATATTGATGTTATTACTGAACGTGTGCAAATAAATAACGAAAATGTCTCAGGAGAATTATTTTATGAAGCCTATCAATGTGTAAAGAGAATATGTCATGAATTAAAGGAAAAAGGTGTGGAATCGACATTTTTTGAATGGATGTTTTCCATTGCCTTATATTGTTTTTGCAAAAAAGAACTGGATGTGTTAATTATTGAAGTGGGGATTGGAGGCCGATTAGATACAACCAATGTTCTTCCCCAAAAAGATTTAAGTGTGATTACGTCTATTGGACTAGATCATCAAGACATTCTAGGAGAGACTTTACTTGATATTGCAAAAGAAAAAGTCGGAATATTGCAAAAAAAAGGAAGGCTTGTTATAGGAAATATTGATAAAGAGGCAGAAGAGCTTATCCGACAAATAGCGGTAAAAAAAGAAGCAATCGTTTGTAAAATTCAGCCATATGACTATAAAATTATAGATTTTACGGATAAAAGCATTGATTTTTCTGTGCATAACAAGTATTATAATTATGAGTGCTTACGTTTGAATACATGTGCAAGATATCAGTTGGAAAATGCTTCCATATCTTTAATGTGTGTATATGCCTTGCGCCATGTTATTCCTGTGAAAGAAGAAGAAGTTATCTCAGGCTTAAATCAGTTTTTTTGGCCGGGAAGACTTGAGCAAATTCATGACGGTATATATATTGATGGTGCTCATAATGTGTTAGGTATGACAACGTTAATCGAAACGTTAAAGACTGTTTTTAGTGCACAACCATTAGATTTATTAATAGGGATGAAGCAACACAAAGATTATACAAGGGTTATTCAGTTGCTAATTAATTCGGGATTGTTTAAAGAAGTATATCTTGTCGATTTATCCATGGGCAAGGGAATTGAAAAAGAAGTATTATATTCAGAAGTAATTAAATACACAAACGCAGTATATTATATAGAGAATTTAGATGCTTTTTTTAAGGAACGATTAAGAGAACAAAGAAGCAGCATTTTATTAGCGACAGGATCTTTGTTTTTAACTAGTGATATCAGAAAAATATTTCAAGAGGAGGCAATACATGATTAATTTTGAAGAAGAAATAAAAAAGTTTAAACCTTGTTTAGAGATTGAAGAAGCGGAAGAAGCGATTTATTCATACGAGACAAAAGATATTGTTGATATTTTAGCAGAAATGATTAAAGAAATGAACAGAAATGAGGAATAGACATGTTGAATCGATGCCCAAAATGTGGACAGGAATTAAATGAAAAATCGCACTGTAATTCATGTAATATTACCTATCGTTCATTTCGACTCATTAAGGAAGTATCCAAAAGTCTTTATAATGAAGGCCTTCAAAAATCTAAAGTTCGGGATTTGAGCGGTGCAGTGGAAAGTTTGAACCGGAGTATTAAATATGATAAACGAAATATTGATGCAAGAAATTTACTTGGCTTAGTCTATTTTGAATTAGGTGAAACAGTGATGGCTTTACGCCAATGGGTTGTCAGCCAAAATATTCAACCGGAATTGAATGTTGCATCAAATTATTTGAAACTTGTTCAAGACAATCAAGTTAATTTAGACCGGTTAAGTACAGCGATAAAAAAATATAACCAAGCCTTAGTATATATTCGTCAAAATTCAAGAGATTTAGCGATTATAAATCTAAAAAAAGTTATTTCCTTGAATCCGAAATTTGTAAAGGCCTATACGCTCTTAGCTCTTTTATATGTCAAAGAAGAAGAGGTCAGTCGAGCAAAAAATATTTTATTAAAAGTGTTATTAATTGATAAAACCAATTATGTTGCTCACAAGTATTATGAAGAGCTATTTGATGACCATAAAGAAGAGGCTGTTATTGTTGAGCCACAAGAAGAATTGAATAAAAACAAAAAAAAATTAAGACGTCAGATAGCTATTAATCAATCCGTACAGCAATTTGCCGGTCTTGTTTTTGGAGTAGCCATCGGAGCGGCATTAATCTTTTTCCTTTTAATGCCAGGTCGTGTCGGACAACTTAATGACGAAATTGACGACTATCAAACACAATTAACGGAATCTGCCGATCGATTAGAAAAACTTGAATCTCAACAAACTGAAAATGAATCCAAAATTCGATCATTAGAGGCTGAACTTGCAGATGCTGTCGAAAAAAATACAAATTTATCTGAAAAAGACGGACAAGTTCAACAGCTCATGATGAGTATGACCAGTTATTTACAAGGAGATTTAGTCGGAGCGGCAGCACCACTTTCCGCCATTGATATTAATGAAAGCACAGATGGTGTCCTTAACAATCTTTACACACAATTAAGAGAAATTGTTTTTCCGGAAGTAGCTAGAATGGAATATAATGCTGGATATTCTGCTTATAACAGTGCAAGATATCAAGAGGCTATTGACCATTTGGAAGTGTCTGTTCGTTATGAAAAGAATGCAACATATTCCCACTATGCGGTTTATTATTTGGGTCGAAGTTATCAGTTTTTAGATCGTCCGCAAGATGCGATTGAGCAGTTCAAATATCTTCTTGCCAACTATCCAAATTCAAATACAAGAGGATGGGCAGAAAATCAGATTCGTATTCTAGGAGGAACGCTAGACTGATTTAGTCATTTGCTTCTATGAGAGGAGTTACATATGATTCGAGGCGTAGGCGTATCAGACGGTATAGTCATTGGTAAAATCATCAAAAAAAAGAGTCATCAAAATGATGTTAAAAAAAAATCGATTGATAATGCAGAACAAGAAATGAATCGATTAGATGAAGCAGTGATAAAATATCAAGAATACCTTGAAAAAATTTATAAGAAAACAGTGAATATTATGAGTGAAGAAGAAGCAGATGCTTATCAAAATCACTTGACAATATTAAAAGATTCTGTTCTTATTGGCAGCGTCAAAAAGCAAATTCGAGATAACCTAGTGAATGCTGAATGGCTACTCGAAGAAGTCAAGAATAAATATGAGTCTATTTATAATCGTGTTGCGGATGACTTTCTTAAGAAAAAAGCAGAATATATTAAAAAAATTACCCAAGACTTAATTTATCAGTTGTCGAATGAAGGACATCAATTTTTTGGCGAACTTCACGAACCGAAGATAATTATGGCTCAAGAGTTAGTTGCATCTGATCTTATTGAACTAGAACAAGGACATGTTTTAGGAATCATTCTTGAAGATTCAAGTATGCATTCTTTTGGGACAGCACTTGCACATAGTTGGAAAGTTCCATGTATTATTGGTGTTAAGCATATTATCGAGATTGTTAATGACGATGAAGATGTTATCATGGATGGCAAAAAAGGTGAGATTATTATTCATCCGGATCACGAGACTCTTGAATTATACCAAATGAAAGCAAAGAAGAGTTTTGAGTTTAAAGATGTATATGAAAAATATATCAATGTAAAGACACGCACCAAAGATGGTTATAACCTCAATCTTAATGCAGTAACATCAAGTATTTCAGATGTTGAAAAAGCGATACATCACGGTGCAGACCATATTGGATTATTTCGAACGGAGGCCATCTTTGTCGGTCGCGATCAAATACCGGATGAAGAAAGCCAGTTTTTATATTATAAAGATGCAGTTGAAGCGGCAAAAGGTAAAAAAATATGTTTTCGTACATTTGACTGCCATGGGACTAGTGATCTCCCCTATATTTACTTTCCGGATGAAAAAAATCCATCTTTAGGCTATTTTTCAACGCGTATTGCCTTAACCCATCGGGAAATCTTATTAACACAAATAAAGGCAATTCTTCGCGCCGGTGTATTTGGTGATGTTCGGTTTGTTATCCCCATGATTGCATCTATAGATGAGCTATTAGATATACGCTTGCTCGTTGAAGATGCCATGCTAGAACTTGATGTCAACCATGTGGAATATAAAGAAAATATGTCCTTTGGGGTTGTTCTAGAGACGCCCTCCGTTGCCTTAATAACTCATGTGTTTGCACAAGAACTTAATTTTGTTTATGTTGACTTGGATGATTTATTGCAATATACAACAGGCGTGGATCCAAGTAATGAAATGACCTTTGATTTGTATGATGAATTTCATCCGGGATTTATTCGATTATTAAAAAGCATGGTTCGTGGAGCTCATCGGGAAGGCACACCTATAGAATTTGTCGGTGATATTTGCACCAATGAACTGTTAATTCCTTTTTTTATTGCCATGGGTGTTGACGGACTTACTGCAGAATCTACATATATCTCACGTATGCGTTGGGAGATTAATTCCATGAATAAACGTGAATGGGGAAAAATCATGCGGGAGATTTATTTTATGGGGTCAGGTAATGACATTAAAATGACCTTGGAAAAAAAGTTCGGTGAACTGTTTTTGTGGAAGAAGCGATAGGCAATTCTATTGACATTTTTACAGTTATATATTATATTTGATAAGAATATAAGTAAAAGATCTTCTAGAGAGGATAACAGAGGTGGAAGCACGCATAGTCGTCTCTTATCATTGATAAGAGGCTTTTTTTTATTATATTGTGAGGAGGTTTTTCGTGAATATCTTTAAATACATTAAAGAAGAAATAAACGTTATAAGAGAGAGAGATCCTGCAATAAAAAAGACGATGGAAGTTTTTTTGTATCCTAGTTTTCATGCCATATTGAGGTATCGGTTAGCACACTGGTTTTTTATTCACAAACGTTATTTTATTGCCCGATGGATTTCACAACGGACGGTTCGAAAGACAGGCATTGAGATTCATCCGGGGGCACAAATAGGTAAAGGCTTGTTTATTGATCACGGTCATGGTGTTGTTATTGGGGAAACGGCAATTGTTGGTGATGATGTTACCATCTATCAAGGGGTAACGCTTGGTGGAACAGGTAAAGAGCATGGCAAACGTCATCCGACCATCGGTAATAATGTTATGATTAGTGCAGGTGCCAAAGTATTGGGTTCGTTTACGGTCGGTGACGACGCAAAAATCGGTGCTGGTTCCGTTGTATTAAGAGAGGTGCCCCCCAATGCGACGGTTGTTGGTATTCCGGGGCGTGTTGTACGCGGAGAAGGCGTTGTCCATCACCCCCAAGATTCCCTTGATCAAGTCCATCTTCCAGATCCTGTTCGCCAAGAAATATGTAAATTGATTATTCGCATAGAAAGCGTTGAAAAAAAATGTGGTGGACTCGATCCGGAGTTGCTAGAAGCACTGGAAGACCAACGGTGTCAACTCTGTCCGGATAATCCGAAATTATATGAAAATTAATGTATAAAAACAATAATAGATAAGGAATGAGAAGAATATGAAAGTATATAATACCTTAACCCGACAAAAAGAAGAATTTGAGCCATTAGAACCCGGCAAAGTGAAAATGTATGTGTGTGGGCCAACCGTCTACAATTATATTCATATCGGTAATGCACGTCCCTTTATTATCTTTGATGTGGTGCGACGATATCTTGAATATAAGGGATATGATGTAAATTATGTCCAAAATTATACAGACATTGATGATAAGATTATTCAACGCGCGATCGAAGAACAATTGACAACGGATGAAATAGCAAGTAAATATATTAAAGAGGTTGAACATGATACCGCTTGTCTTGGGGTTAATCCGGCGACCCATCACCCAAAAGCGACGGAGGAGATGGGGGGTATTATCGCAATGATTCAAGCCTTAATTGATAAAGGTGTAGCTTATGTCGTTAATGGCACGGTTTATTTTGAATCCAATAAATTCAGTGGATATGGCAAATTATCTAAAAAAAATATTGATGATTTAGAATCAGGAAAACGTGTTGCGGTTGAAGATGATAAAAAGAATCCAACGGATTTTGTTTTATGGAAGCCTAAAAAAGACAATGAACCCTATTGGGAATCGCCATGGAGCCAAGGTCGCCCGGGATGGCATATTGAATGTTCCGCTATGGCAAAACGTTATCTAGGCGATCATATTGATATTCATGCAGGAGGAACAGATTTGGTATTCCCACACCATGAAAATGAGATTGCTCAAAGTGAATGTGCTAACGGTATAGAGTTTGCTAAGTATTGGTTGCATAATGGTTTTATCAATGTGAACAATGAGAAAATGTCAAAATCCAAAGGGAACTTTTTTACCGTTCGAGATATAGCGGAAAAAATCCCCTATGACGTCATTCGCTTTTTTATTGTCAGTGCCCATTATCGTAGTCCGATCAACTTTAGTGAAATACTAATGGATGCTGCGGGACGAAGCTTGGAACGAATAAAAACCGGTTATAGTCGACTAGAAGAGTTGACAGAAATGATGAAAGAAAATGCATCTCAATCAAAGGCCTTATCCACGGAAGAAAAAAAAGTAATTGATGATTTTATTCATCAATTTGAACGCGCCATGGATGATGACTTTAATACATCGGATGCAGTATCGACACTATTTGATATGGTAAAATATATCAATACAGAGATGGAGTCGGCATCTAACCTTGTATTTATAGAGAATTTTAATGAATGTTTTGTACGACTTTGTGATATACTAGGTGTATCCTATAAACGCGAACAAGTTATCTTAGATGAAGAGATTGAAGCAATGATTGAAAAGCGTCAAGAGGCTAGAAAAAATAAAGACTTTGCTCTAGCTGATCAAATTCGTGATGAACTCCAAGAACAAGGTATCGTTCTAGAAGATACCCGTGAAGGTGTTCGATTTAAACGCGTTTAAAATGTATAGAGGTGTCTAGGTGGAGAAGTTTATTGAAGATTTTTTAGGACAATTGGGAGAGGGCATCGAATCTGTTGATGTGAAGCAATATTCACCCTTAACACTAGCCTATTTAGGCGATTCGATTTACGATTTCTTGGTTAAATTTTATATTGTACAACAAGGAAACCGATCTGTAAATGAACTACATGCCTTAACAAAAAAATATGTCAAGGCATCAGAACAGGCGAGAATTTTAGCGAATATTATGCCGATACTATCAGATGAGGAACAACGCATCGTGAAGTGGGGACGGAATGCAAAAAGTCAGTCCGTTCCTAAAAACGCAAAACGTAGTGACTACCAAATGGCGACAGCATTTGAATGTTTACTAGGATATTTTGTGATGACAAAAAATTATCAGCGGCTACTGGAATGTGTAGTCAAGGGGATTAATCATGAGTAGACAATCTTCAACATTAATTCGAGGTACACTTATTCTGACCTTAGCAGGTGTTTTTGCAAAAATTATAAGTGCTTTTTATAAAGTGCCGCTTGCATACTTTACAGGTACAGTTGGTATCGGTTATTATCAGAATATATATGGACTATATAGTTTATTAACAGCAGCATCATTGATTGGGATACCCAATTCGATTTCTAAATTAGTGGCAGAAGAGATTGCCAAGAAGCAATATCGAAAGGCACATGATATTTTTCGCTATGCCTTCATCCTAACCGGAGTTATAGGCTTATTTGTCTCCATATTGCTAGTATGTTTTGAGAGAACGATTCTTCAGCTAAATGGATGGGACGATGGAAGTTATTATGCTTTACTGGGAATGGGATTTGCACCTTTTTTTATTGCAGTTGCAGGTGCCATACGAGGCTATTTACAGGGCATGCAGCAAATGGCTCCAACCGCTATTTCCCAAATCATTGAGAACCTTGTCAAAGTTATCATAGGTATCGGTCTCGTCTATATCCTCTTAGAAAAAGGATATGGTATTCCAATTGCCGTTGGAGGTGCAGCTCTGGGTGTGTCCATTGGATTTGTATTTTCTGCTTTGTTTTTGTTAATGACTTATATGAAACAACATAAAGATATAATGCTTAAAGTACGTACTCAAGAGTCCGATGAACATTTTACCAGTGTTGTCAAAAAAATTGGCATGATTGCCATACCTATTACAGTAGCCAGTGCTGCCTTATCGATCATGTTAGCTATTGATGCAGCGACTCTTCCCAGACTCCTTGATACACGAATAGTTATGGAAGGAGAACGGATTGCGGAAGGAACTTATATTAATGGTATACTCGGTAAGATGCAGACAATTATTAATGTGCCGCTAGTATTAAGCGTTTCATTAATTATTAGTATCGTGCCAACGATTTCTGCAGCGAATACAAGAAAGACAAAAGATGAGCTTAAGAAGAAAATTATTGAAGGCATTGAAATTGCAGTTAAGCTTGCTCTACCTGCAGCTGTTGGTATTGTTATTTTAGCAGAGCCGATTCTTAATTTTGTTTATCAAAAACCAGAAGGCTATCGTTATCTTCAGATTATGGCGATTGGACTTGTTTTTATGATTTTAGGCCAGTCAATGACTGGGATTTTACAAGGGCTTTCAAAGTACTATACAGCATTAAATATTGTTTTAATTAGTGGACTTGTAAAACTTATCCTTAATGTATTCTTTATCAATATAGGATTGAGCGGATATGGTGTAACAGTAGCTACGGTCATTTACTACTTGATGATTACAGTCCTTAGTTATATAAATGTTAAAAAATGTGTACATATAAAAAAAGATATTTTTCATACGTATGGAAAGCCACTGATTGCCTCATCGATTATGGGAGGAGCGACCTACATGGTATATGCATTCATGCATTCGCTTGTAGGCAGTAATGCAGTGGCATTGCTATTAAGTATATTTACAGGCGTTATCGTTTATCTTCTAATGATGTTGCTATTAAAAGCTTTTTCGGAGGAAGAATTGTTGTTAATACCAAAAGGAAGTCGACTTGTTCGTTGGATGGAGAAGAAGCATATCATCTAATTGAACAGCGTGTGAATAAAATAAGAGAAAAAGGAAGAAGGAACATAATGAATAATGAAATAAATAATAACCAAGAAGTAGATAATTCATCGCTCATCATTGAAGGGAGAAATGCAGTTAACGAGGCGCTAAAAGCTGATCGAAGTATTGATAAACTATTTATACAAGATCAAATCAGTAAAGACGGCCCACTTAAAGGTATTATTGCAAAAGCGAGAAAAAAAGGAATTGTCATTAATTTCGAGTCTAAAGACCGTTTAGATGCACGTGCAAATTCGCAAAAACACCAAGGTGTTGTGGCTTATGTTGCTGCCTATGATTATGTATCCATTGATGATATTTTAGCCATTGCTGAGAAGAAAGGTGAATCACCCTATATCATGATTTTAGATGGCGTTGAGGATCCTCATAATTTAGGTGCAATTATTCGTACAGCCAATGTTGTTGGTGTGCATGGTGTTATTATTCCGAAGCGACGTGCTGTTGGTTTGACTGAAACGGTTGTTAAAACAAGCGCAGGTGCCATAGAATATACACCCGTCTGTAAAGTAACCAATATATCTAAAACGATACAAGAGTTAAAAGATAAAGGCTTATGGATTGTGGGAGCAGATATGGATGGCCAAGTTATGTATGATGTGGATATGAAGGGTGCCATAGCAATCGTCATAGGAGGCGAAGGAGAGGGCTTATCAAAGCTTGTTCGTGAGCATTGTGACTTTGTAGCCCAGATTCCAATGCAAGGGGATATATCCTCCTTAAACGCTTCTGTAGCAGCAGCTGTTCTTATGTATGAAGGATATAGACAACGCCTAGGATAACATGATATACTTTAAGATACATGATAATGAATCATATAAGAGTGGAGGCGATGACTTGGAGCAAGCACAGCAGTTAGAAGAGTTTCAGTCAATGGTAGATGAAGAGTTAGTCGAACATATTCGTCAGAAGAATGATTTAGCCATAGATTTTTTAATGAATAAATATAAATTACTCGTTGAAAAAAAAGCCAAAACATATTTTTTAATGGGAGCAAGTAAAGAAGATATTATCCAAGAAGGTATGATTGGTTTGTTCAAAGCCATACGCGATTACAATCCGAATAAAGAAGCCAGCTTCTTTTCCTTTGCGGATTTATGTATTACCCGGCAAATGATTACAGCAGTTAAAGCAGCAACGCGACAAAAGCATATGCCCTTAAACACATATGTATCGTTGAATAAACCTTCCTATCAAGATGATGAAGATCGTCCGGAATTGATGGATTCTGTATCCAATGAAAAAATAAGCAATCCGGAAGAGCTCTTAATTGGACGAGAAAATCTTCATATCATTGAACATGAACTTGCAAAAAAACTAAGCAATTTTGAAAAAGAAGTTTTACAATTATATATTGACGGCACCAGTTATACAGAAGTTGCAACGATTATGAATAAGCCGATTAAGTCTATTGACAACGCTTTGCAGCGAATCAAGAAAAAAGTTGAAAAAATACTACTTGAAAAAAATGTATAATTGTGTATAATAGAAAAGGCAGTAGGCAGTAAGCTCTTATGGCACAGGAGGTAGCGCGCATCCATGGTAAGGATGAGGTCACCGGTTCGAATCCGGTTAAGAGCTCAAGGAATCTCGAAAGAGATTCCTTTTTTAATTTTGTTTAAAATCAGTTATGCTTTTTTAGCTGTAGAGATATATTGAATATTTAACGGAAAAGGGTTAAAAAGTTCGATGCTAACAGTCGTAGCAGACTTGATTTTTACCATTTTTTTTTTGCATGGTAGAGAAAAGCATCTGCGCGATTGGTTAATTCATAGACAGATATTGGCTTATTGGAAGAAGCTAGTCCGATGCTGATGGTAATGTCAAGATCCAGTTTTTTTTCATCCTGATGAATGGATATAGGTTCATTGCGAAAAGTAGATAATATGTCATGTGCCAAACGATGAATAGCCTCAGGGTCTAAGCTGTGATGAAGAATAATAAATTCCTCGCCACCATATCGTCCGATGAAGCTGTCCTTGTTTAGGAGTCCGATAATACGTTCAACCATGACTTTAAGAACAATATCACCGATAATATGTCCATTCTTATCGTTGACTTGCTTGAAATCATCAATGTCAATCATGATGACAGAAATGGTTTCAAGGGAGTTCTTTGTTGCGCTTATGTCTTCAGCAAGTTCAAAGAAATAACGACGATTATATGCAATGGTTAAGGCGTCATATTGGGCCTGGAGATTAACCTTGTTAAATAATTTGGTGTTGTATAAAGTGATTGCAATCTGAGAAGCAAAGTCTTCAATTGTTTCCTGTGTTATGTTATCAAGGGCAACTGTGGTTGCTGAAGTCAATAAAACAAAACCTATAGGTTGATTCAAACTAATGAGAGGAATCAGATAAAGGCTTGTTGGTTTATGATTAATATACTGAATGCAAGTATTTAATATTCCATCTTCAAAGGGAAGTGGCATATCATCCTCTTTAAGAATGAGGGTATTAAGTTCATCGAATTCAGACAGGGTCAATTCTATAGAGTGGATTTTTTGACTGCTATTGCTGTAGATGTCACAAGCATGAAGATCTTGATCGAGGAGAACGACAAGACCTTCTTCAAAATCTGTAATACTATGGAACATATTCAGTAGATATTCAAAAATAATGTGGATATCCTGTGTTGATGAAATTTTTTTATGCATGTCATGTAAATGCTTTAGTAATCGACGCTTTTCAACTTCAATACCACGCAAATATTCAACAGTATTAAATTTTTCAGATAAGGCTAAACTAAATAATGCAATAAGTCCAATGACAGCAAGTTTAGGGGAAATCTCTGTAATAATGGTGTATGGCAGTAATTTAATTCCAGCCAATATGTTTAATGTATTTGCCCCTAAAAAAAACTGCCAAGCCAAGAGATAAATCATCTCAGTTCTGCTTTTCAATCCTTTTTGAATCAAGAATACGATGGAAAGAAGTAAAGTCAAGGATGCATTTAACATGGCAATATACACATTCATAGAACTTGATAAAAAGAAGATGGAAATAAGTGCTAGAAAGTGAGTGAAAAGAGCGAATTGATATACTCGCTTTTTTAATGGTTTGGTATTTGGAGGCGCCAAAAGATTAGCAGAGAAAACAATAAAACTTAAGCTAACAAGATTGATACTGACCGGGTTAGCCATTAAATCCCATTTTCCGTTATTCGGCCAGAGATATTGGAATCCGAAACCATCCCAAGTACCTTGCATAAGAGCAAAGAATAGAATAAACAAAGAGAAGTATATATTGTTCCTGTCTTTTATAGATAGTCCTAATATCAAATTGTAGATGAGCATGATAAAGACAGCCCCGTAAAATAAACCGTTGCCAAATAAATCTTGATGCAAGAAATCAGACCAGTCCTTATCATGCCATAAAGTAACCGGAAACTGGAGATAACTGTTGGTCTTTACTTGGAATATAACCGAATCAATTGTTTCAGTGTTATAGATAGGTATAAAATAATTGCGGTGATTTATAGGTCGATGCGTGTAAGGATGGTTACGACCTACGACATAGGTATCAATAATCTGCTGGTCATGATTTAGTAGATAAACAGCTATATGATCAAGCTGAGGTTTTGCAATCTCAACGAGATGAATGGATTCCTTATCGGATTGGACAAAGTTATCGTAGGCATCACCACTAATCATGAACCAAAAGGTGTCGGTAGTCAGAGAACCGGCATAATCGGTATCTTTATAATGTTCAAAAGGAATGGTGCCTTGAGATAAGGCGTCAAAAAAAGACGAGGTATCCTCTTTCTGTGTACGATAAACAAGTAAGTTCTCGTAAAAAGAATAGCCTAATGTATCGGTTTCCAGAACCGATTTAAGTGGTATTTGAATGACTCCTACAAGGATTGTGATGAGCCACAAGGATAGGCTTGCAATAAGTAACATTTTCTTTTGTTTCATAATAAATCCCCTAAACGATTGCTTATGCGCTATTTCTACCTCCATTATAGTACATAAGCACTATTTATTCCATGCTTTTTTTTGTAAAGAGCATTTTGGCAGTTTCCCAAATAAGGTGTATAATATAGGAGTAACAGTTAATATTATACGGAGGTGTTTATATGGATATGGTACAATTTGAACGAATGAAAAAAGATAGTGGCTTTATTGCAGCCCTTGATCAGAGTGGCGGTAGTACTCCCAAAGCACTTGCAACTTATGGAATTACTCAAGAAGCATATACCAATGAAGAAGAAATGTTTCACTTGGTTCATGAAATGCGTTCAAGGATTATGAAAAGTCCGCATTTTACACAAGATAGAATTCTTGCAGCCATTCTTTTTGAAAAGACCATGGATATGAAAGTTGATGATAAATATTCTGCAGATTACCTTTGGCATGAGAAAGGAATCGTACCGATTTTGAAAGTAGATAAAGGTTTAGCTGATTTGGAAAATGGCGTTCAGCGAATGAATCCGATGCCAAATCTTGATGATTTACTTTTTCGCGCCAAAGAGCGTCATATTTTTGGAACGAAGATGCGATCAGTCATAAAAGAAGCGAATGAAATTGGTATAAAAGCAGTGGTTAAGCAACAGTTTGAAATTGGTAAGATTATTTTAGATGCAGGTTTTGTACCTATTATCGAACCTGAAGTCGATATACATGCACCAAATAAAGAAGAAGCGGAAGTGATTTTGAAAAAAGAATTGCTTCATCATTTGACAGAATTAGATCCAAAATATCAGGTTATGCTAAAGCTTACGCTACCTGAGGTGGATAATTTTTATGAAGAAGTCATTAATCACCCCAATGTCCTTAGGGTTGTTGCATTATCCGGAGGATATTCTAGAGAAGAGGCCAATGAAAAACTAAGTCGTAATCATCAGTTGATTGCAAGTTTTTCAAGGGCATTATCGGAAGGATTAAATGTAAAGCAAAGTGATGAGGAATTTAATACCATGCTTGATCATTCAATTCAATCGATTTATAACGCATCCATCACATAAATAATAGATATTCAGTTATAGAAAAGGAGTGATTAGGTGGCAATGCATAGTTGGTTAACATATAAGAATTGGGCGGTTATCGGAGCGACAACAAATATCAATAAATTTGGAAGCAAAATTTTTAATAGATTGATTGATGCTGGATACAATGTAACCCCCATAACCCCAAATCATGATGAAGTCGAAGGGATAAGAGCATATTCGTCGATTAAGGAATTGGAATTTGTTCCCGATGTTGTGAATTTTGTGGTTAATCCACGGATTGGAATGCGGGTATTAGATGACTGTATTGAACAAGGGGTCAAGCGTATATGGCTACAACCAGGAACAGTAAGTAAAGCATTGGTTGAAAAAGCGGAAAATGCCGGTATTGAAGTCGTAGAGCATTGTGTTTTAGTTGCACTAAATGAATAGGTAAGGAGTGATTACATGAAAACAATGACATGTAGGCAACTTGGTGGAGCTTGTGACAAGGAATTTCATGCGGAGACATTTGAAGAAATGGCTGAGTTAAGCAAAAAACATGGTATAGAAATGTACGAAAAGCAAGATAAAGCTCATCTAAAAGCCATGGAAGAAATGAAAACCATGATGAAAGATCCTGTTGCGGTTAAACAATGGTACGAGCTTAAACGAGAAGAATTTGAAGAAGCCATGGAAGAATAATCAATCAAATACTTGTGGTGCTATAGGTAGTATAGTTTATAACCTATAGTACCTTTTTTTGTAGAGTCAAGAGAACGTTCAAAATAGCATATGAATATAATATAATATTTGGTATAATATAAATCAAGTCTAATCAAAAAGTGGGAGAATGGAGAATGTCTAGATTTCGTCAAATAATCATAAAACACGTCAAATTAGTAGGTCTTATCGTAGTTGTTGCTATAATAAGTATATTAATTATATTGAATATAGTAAGTCGATCTTTTGATGCCACAATATTGAATGAAGATTATGCCAAAGAACATATTAGAGAATTAAGCTTTGAAACGTATCAAGGCCGTCTTGCCGGAAGCAAGGAAAATATTCAAGCGCTTTTATACATTAAGGAGCATTTTGAATCAAACAAAATCCAGGGTGGTGGGGATAATGGCTCTTATTTTCAAGAGTTTTCGACAATTATACCTCATATTGATGAATCCCCGATGTTTCAGATACCGAGTCAAAACACAAATACATCCAAAGAATTTATCATGTATCAAGATTATGTTGCACTACCTTCTTTTGATGGAGGCGGTGTTGATTATAATGGAGATTTATTACTGCTAGGAACGAATCTATTTAGAATTGACCCGACATTACTCGAGGGTAAGATGGTTGTCATTGAAGGCGATGTTATCAATCCAAAGTGGATTGACTATGTTAAAAGTAACAAGGGATTAGGTATTATTTGTTGTGCGGATGCCAACCTTTATGGTGGTAATAACCTTTATGAACGTCAAAAAAGTATAAGTATTCAAGGAAAAACAGGAGAATCTATTTTTGTAAGTTATTTATCAAAAGAACGCTATCTTGACCTTATAGATTTAGTGGGTGGAGAAATCTCAAAAGATATGACAAATCCTAGCGTCGTGGAGGATGTTAAGATTAAGGTGACTATTGATTATCCAATTGTTGAGACATCAAATATTATGGGCGTTATTGAAGGTAAGGAGAATAGTGATCGTGTTTTAATGATTACTGCAAATATTGATGGCCTGGGCACCGGAATGAATCAACAGTATTTTCCAGGTGCAAATAACCAAACATCCGGCTTGGCAGGAATGTTGGAATTAGCTAGAGTTTTATCTGTTCAAGAGAGTTTGCCCTATAAAAGAATTGTATTTGTTGGATTTAACGCATCTCAACAACAAAATTCCGGAGCAAGATACTATATCAATAATCCAATCTATTCATTAGATAAAACGACGGTTATACATTTGGATTCGATAGGTCAAGAGTCTATTGAAGGAATCACCATTTCTTCGGATAATATAATAAGTAAAATTCTGAAAGATAAGGTTATTAATTTTGCCATCGATGCTGAAGTATTCGTAAAACAAGGGAATATTAATGGAGATACTAGCGGAGCCTTTGTCAATGAAGGCGTTCCTGCTTTAATGATTCATGATGGTAGCAATCAGCTAAACACATATGACGATACCATAGATAAGATTAGTAAAAATACCATGTTTAATGTGCTGTCTATCGTCATCAATTATATTCAAAGGGATGTCTATCGAGTGAATACCATCGATTATTTATCGGGTCATGAATTTCTTGCCATAATTCTGGTGATTGGCCTTATGATTTTTAATATTGTCTTTGATATTCTTTATAAACGATATCCGACAAAGATTATTTTCGGTCAATCGATTGAGCTCCACTACTATAAACTTGTATTTGTTCTGATTCGAAAAACCCTCATGGTAACTCTACCGATTATTTTTGTGAGTTTTATGTTGGCTTTTCTCGTTAATATTAATCAAAATGCCGACATCCAATATATTAATCAAGAATGGACAAGTAACTTTTCCTTTTACCTTACATTGAAAAGAAGTATATTATATTTACGATCAATGTTTGATTTTAATACCCATCAAGGGTATACAGTAGGAAATGTTTTTGAGGTTATCTATACATCGAGTTTACTGAGCATAAAGTTAATAAGTGCATCTCTTGGGCTATCTGTGTTTATTGGAATCATACGGGGTATGTATGAAGGATATCACGCCAAAAAAGGAGGGATTCGATCGCTTGGGACCTTAGTGTTTTTCTCAATACCTGATGTTTTGATTGTGTTATTAGGGGTAATGACCTATACATTTATTGCTAAAAACTTTACTTATATTAAGGACAGCTTACCTCTTAAAGAATTTATATTTCCATTAATGACATTATCAATTATACCAACGGTATATATTTCTAGAATAACATATTTAACTATTATTGAAGAACTAAACAAAGAATATGTTAGGGCGGCCAAAGCATTAGGCTATTCAAAAATTAAGATTTTCAGGACGGAGATATTACCTGCTGTTATTTTTAAAGTTGTTGATTCATTACCTACAATTATGACAATGCTGCTTTCAAATATGATTATCGTCGAATATTTGTTTAATTATAATGGGATTGTTTATTACTTGTTGTATTTGTATAAGCGGCAAGATGTATATCGATTTGTCCCCATGGCCTTAACATTAGGGGTGATATATAGCGGATTTGTCTATGGGATTGGTTTAGTTACTAAAGTAATTAATCCATTAAAAAGGGAGGCGAGACGATGAAAAAAATAAATATACCTCTACTACTTGGAAGCCTAATATTAATATTCATTATCGTTCTTATGGTCTTTCCGGATGTGATTGCGTCGAAGAGTCCTTATACTCTTCAACATATGCGCTTCTCAACGGAAAACAATCAGCTCCAAGTTGAGTCTGCCCCCTATCCACCATCAAAAGAGTTTTTATTTGGTAGTGATGATTTAGGGAGAGATATCTTTAGTTATATGGTTTACGGAACAAGGCTCACTATTTTACTTGGCTTTTTTATGTCTTTAGGACAATTTCTGATTGCAATTCCCATGGCTATTATGGGAGGGTTTGGTCATAAAACTTTTAAATCGATAATCCTACAAGGTAATGTCATCTTTTCAGCAATACCTGCTCTTCTTATAAGTATTATTATTTTACAGTTAGAATTTTTTGTAAGCTTAAACAAAGTCTATTCTATGTTAGCCTTTGTTTTGGTAATTACTTTTGTGGGATGGCCAAAACTGGGCAAGCTATTAATGGAACGGGTAGAAGCGATTAATCAACAACCATTTATTCGCGGAGAAGTAGCCATAGGTAAGCGTCGAAGTAAGATTGCCATTGAAAATGTGATTCCGCATTTAGTTCCTGAAATGCTAATATTGTTTTTTATGGAAATCGCTCGAAATCTGTCAATGATGATGCAATTAGGTGTTTTTGGTGTTTTTATAGGAAATCTCAAAATAATTAAAGACTCAAGTATGGGTCAATTATCCTATTATAATGTAAGTTTTGAACCTGAATGGGCAAGTATGTTAAGTACATCAAGAAACATGCTTGGAATTGCTCCATGGACAGTTTTGTTTCCTGCTCTTGCTTTTTTTATAAGTGTATTAGGCTTTAACTTATTTGGTGAAGGTCTACGGGAGATTCTTCAAAAAAGACAAGTTCGATTTATGTCAGCACCAAAAAAAAAATTACGGCTTGATCGAATGATAGCGATTGGAATATTGATCATCTTATTTATTGTGTCTATCAATACCAAATCTTACAATTTTGAGTATGAGAATCAATTGCTTGAAGACTTTGATCAAGTTCTTGTCGGATCAAAAGAAGCAAGAGAAACGGTTTTGCATATAGAAAATAAAATGCGAGAGCTTGGTATAGTACCTATTCAAGATGGTGATTACAAAAAGCCATACGCAATAGGGAATGTATATCAACGATTAGCTCAAAGTATGAAGGCAAATATAGGTGATAAAACACTCGATTTGACTGAAAAGGTTGATTTTACAATCCTTTCCTTTGCAGATGATTTTATTGAAGGATATCTTTATGATGCGTCTAGAGAAGATTTATATACCATAGAAGATTTTCAACGATTCCAAGATAAATTTATACTTATAGATACAAGATTTTATAATGATTCTTCAATAGAATTTATTATAAGTAATATTTCCAAGAATGTTGCTGTAAAAGGATTTCTATTAGTAGAAAGCAATCAAGCTAAGTTTAATGAAGTCATGATTGATAAGAGGGAGAACGGCAATATTATATTAATCTCAAAAAGTATCGCAGAAATATTAACGCGTAATGAAAACAGTTTAATTACATTAACCTGTGAAACAAAAGAAAACCAAGGGCAAGGGATTAATGTTGTCGGTTTTTATGAAGGAAACGATACTTATCTCAAGGATGAAGTCATTGCCATAGGACTAAGTTATAACTATTTAGATGGTGAGGGACAAGATGTTCTTCAGTTTAACTTAGAGCTCATGGAACGCCTATGTCAATTGGAAGGAAATAAACGGTCCTTTATATTTATGTTTTTAGACGGCACGCTGAGTGATCAATATCATGGAATATATACAATGGCGGATGACTTTCCTTATAGTCCGCAAAAAGTTAAAGCCTATATTGATCTAACAAGAATCCGAAGCAATACATTTGATACCATTGAGCTTAGTGTGGAACAAGCTCCTATAACAAGGCAGTTTGCATGGAGCCTAGGTCATCTTTTAAAAGAAAATGTAAATAAAAACGATATAGAAAATGCTCCCTTGAAATCAAATCAAGTAGGAATAGAATACTTTTATACAAATACCGATGCGGCCAACCAAATGTTTTGGCAAAGAGGAATTGCGTCAATTATCATAGGTACAAAAACAAGTGGTTCTAGAGACTTAGACGAAATAGGTCGTATTATTCTTGAAACAGTTAATAAAAATAATTATTAGAAGGGGGTCATATAATGCGTGAAAAAATTTTAGATGTTCAGGATTTTAAAGTTTCGTTTTACCAAGATCAGGGAAAACTTCAAGTGGTTAGAGGAATTGATTTATTTTTGCGTAAAGGTGAAATGATAGGAATTGTTGGTGAGTCAGGAAGCGGAAAATCTGTGACCGTCAGTTCATTTATCAAGTTACAAGATGAATCCATCAGTTCAATTGATCAAGGTAGCGTTCTGTTTAAAGGAGAGAACTTAGTGGACCTAAGTGAAAAAAAGCTGACATCTATTCGAGGAAAGCGCATTGCTTATATTTTTCAAAACCCTTCCCAAGCTTTAAATCCATATAAACGCATTGGAAAACAACTTGAAAGTGTTCTCAAAATGCATGGGCAACCATATAGTTATCCTTTAATCTGTGAAGCCCTTAAGGAAGTAGGTATTGATTCTCCGGATACTGTGTATAATATGTATCCCTTCCAATTAAGTGGAGGACAAAATCAAAGAATTATGATTGCTCTTTGTATATTATCTAAACCGGATATTTTAATCGCCGATGAACCGACAAGCTCCATTGATGCTTCACTTAGAAAACGCATATTGGATTTACTGATCAAGGTGAATAAAAAATATCAGATGTCTATCATACTAATTACCCATGATTTTGATGTAGCAAAATATCTTTGCGAGCGAATTCATATTATGTATGATGGACGCATTGTTGAAGAAGGTTTACTTAGTGAAGTATTTAATAAACCCCTTCATTCATATACCCGTAAGTTAATAAAATGTGCAAGGTCCTTAGATTCTGGAGATAAAAATATCTATTCTCATGGTGGTTCTCCATTAGCCATGGAGAGTATCTTAAAAGTAGGAAACTTATCAAAACATTTTATAATAAAATCGACAACCTTTAGTAAAAAAGAAATAATCCATGCAGTAAAAAATGTAACTTTCGAGCTAAAAAGTGGACAATCGATTGGATTAATTGGAGAAAGCGGAAGTGGAAAAAGTACAATGGCTAACCTTTTATTAAAGCTACTTGAGCCAAGTAGTGGAAAAATTTATTTATTTGGCCAAGACATTACTTACATCAATGAAAGTGAAATGAGGAAATATCGACGGGATATTCAGATTATTTTTCAATATACCAATGCTGTTTTAGATTCTAAAATGACAGTGAGTGAACTTCTTTTAGAACCTCTACGCATTCATAAAATTGTTGAAAAAAGTGAGATGGATAGTGAGGTTGATCGGCTCTTGACGTTAGTCGGACTAAAAACAAATGAAAAAAACAAATTTCCTGGTCAACTAAGTGGTGGGCAAAACCAACGCGTAATTATTGCAAGAGCAATTGCAACGCGGGCAAAAATAATTGTATGTGATGAGCCGGTATCAGCTCTTGATGTATCCGTACAAGGTCAAATTCTGGATCTATTATCTAAATTAAAAGACGAACTAAAGTTATCGTATATCTTTATTTCTCATGACCTGAAAGTTGTAGCGCATATGTGTGATCAAATCGCAGTCATGTATAAAGGTGAGTTTGTCGAGTTTGGGAAGACCCATGATGTGCTTTATCACTCCGAACATGATTATACGAAAAAACTATTAGAAGCAATACTTTAAACTATCGGCAGATAATTTCTTACAAGCTTAAAGTGGTTGTGCCCAATAACTGAGTAGTATATAATGATGGTAGTCACTAAACTAGTTATATTTTACTGTGAGGATATTTGATATGAAAAATAAAATTTTAATTATACTGTTTACATGTCTAATCGTATTCGTGTTTGGGATTAATCTTAATATGAACAATAGGATACAAGCAACAACTACTGTGGTTGATGAAGAAGAAGTGACTCAAAATCTCGAGGACATTGAGGTGCAGGTGAGTGAAGCTTTATCAGAACTATATCGGTTGGAGCAGTTAATCCAAGAATCAAATTTTAAAGTTATTCGTATTCAAGAGGAAAAGCTAACCATACAAGAACGCATTGTAGAAATAAATGAAGAGATCCTTCAAAATAAAGAGCAACTACGTCAATATGAAACAACCTTAGGTCAAGTGCTTGCGACTTATCAAAGAATGGGTGCGACATCTTTTTTGGAAATCATATTAGAAGCAGAGAGTTTGAAAAACTTCTTACAAAGGGTAACGCTTTTTCGAGATATGACGCAAGGTACCGGAGAACTCATGTCTAAAACAGAAGAGACCTTGGATACTCTTGGTTCGACAGAAACATTGCTACAAGAGACCCAAGCGGCCCTTGTTGAAGAAGAACGGGTTTTATTGCTTACTGTTGAGGAAAATCAGAGATTGATAAACCAACAAGAGGAATTTTTAGGATCCCTTGAATCGGAAAGAGAAGAATATGAGGAGCAATTGAATACATTGCGAGACGCATGGATAGCTTTAAAGCCTGTTTTTAAAAATGCGAGTATTGGATTCTCTGAGTTGGCGTCGTCAGGAGCCTTATCCGAAGATATGGTCGATGTGAGCATATCTCTTTCTGGCATTAAAGCAAGGATTACAGAAGCGGACTTCAACCGAGCTATTCAGGACAATCCGGGCTTACCTTCAATGGTGTTTTCTTTTGAAAAGGATGGGGTGGGTATCAATCTGAATCAAGATGTGCTACAACTCATGGGTTATTTTGAAGTCAGAAATGATTATGAAATCCATTATGTAGCAAGGTCTGGTCATTTTTATGGGATTGAATTAGAACCGAGTGGGATTTCAGAACTTTATGAAGAAGGAGCTTTAATTCTTAATATAGAAAATTTAACGGATGGCAATAAAGTCAAAAGTATAGAAACCAAAGAAAATGAACTTATTTTAAATTTTGCATTTTCATTTTTTTGATTACTGGAGGTACACATGATACGAGCACAAGAACTTGCATTAACTTATCCGACAGGAACGAAAGCCATACTGCCCTGTGATTTTGAAATAAAAAGTGGTGAATTAGTTTTTCTTATTGGTCCTAGTGGATCAGGAAAAACCAGTTTGTTGAAATTATTTATGGGAAGTGAGCTCTCAACAGAAGGAACACTTGAAGTTTTAGGACAATCTATGACAGGGTCACAACGAAATATTCAGAAAATGCGTCAATGGATTGGACCAATCTTTCAAGATTTTCGCTTAATTCCCAATAAATCATCACTAGAAAACGTGATGTTAGGTTTGCGCTTTTTGCCACATATTCAACAGGATATAAAGGCCATTAGCGAAGAAGCCCTTATTCGGGTAGGCCTTTCACACAAGATTAAGTCCCATGTTGACACACTGTCTTGGGGAGAAAGCCAACGTGTGGCTATTGCACGTGCTATGGTGCGAGAACCCAAGTTGATTTTGGCAGACGAACCAACGGGTAACCTGGATAAAGAAAATGCGGTACATATTCTTAAGCTTCTTATGGATTTGCGCGATTCGGATACAACGGTTATACTCACTACCCATGCAACACATTTAATTGAAGATGTGAAAAATGCAGTTTTCATTCATATGAATCAGGGACAAATGTTCCTTGAAAGGCGGTGATCGCGTGAGAAAAAGAGGTAATAGTAGTTACTATTTGAAGGAGTCCATAGCTATTTTCCGGTATAATATGTTTTCGAATGGTTTAACCATAGTGAGTAATGGACTTATCTTTTTTTTGCTAGCCCTTGTTATTAGCAGTTTTATCATCACAGAACATATGGTTGTGATATTGGAAAGTGAAGCAGAAGTATCGGTTTATTCGAAAATGGAAATACAAGAGGATGCTGCTTGGATTAAGGATCTGACGACAATCAATGGTGTACGAGACGTTAGGCTTGTTTCAGAAGAAGAAGCTTATGAACGCATGGCAGCAATACTTGGAGAAGAAGCCCAAGTACTGCAATATTTTCAAGAAAATCCGTTTTCTGCATTTATAGAATTAAGTATTGACTTGCAAAGCATGGAGACGGTATTAGATACCTTGGAAATCATGCCTGAAATCAGTTCTATTCGAGACAACAGGGATGTTTTAGGAAAATTAAGAGATATTGTTAAAGGGATTACCTTTATGAGTGTTTTAATATTAATAGCGGTAGGAATGACCACCTTAGTCGTTTTATCCCATACGATTCGACAAAGCATCTATCATTACCGTGAACAAATCACAACATTAACACTGTTAGGGGCACCCATGCGTTTTATTGCCATACCTTTTTATATATTAGGGATATGGATGTCTTTTGTTTCGGGGATTTTAGCTAGTGCAGGAGCTTTTTTTGTCATCCGAAGCAGTTATCGCTTTATGATGGGGCCCATTCCTTTTATTCCATTGCCGCCAATGACTGAAACTATAGAAATTGTAGCTATATATATCCTTTCACTATCTATAATCTTCGGAATTCTTGGATGTATGCTAGGTATGGTATCTGTAAAAAAACAATAGGAGGAGACCCAATGAAAGCATTAGAAAAATACAAACTTGGAAATGTTGAATTAAAAAATCGTTTGGTCATGCCCCCAATGTGCATGTATTCAGCAAAGGATGATGGAAAAGCAAATGACTTCCATTTCACACACTATGAAACCAGAGCCATCGGTGGAATTGGTTTGATTATAGTGGAGGCGACTGCGGTGATGCCAAATGGCAGAATATCGGATAGAGATCTTGGGATTTGGAATGATGAGCAGATTGAAGGACTTAAAGAGATTAACGATAGAATCAAAAAACATGGTGCTTGTCCCGGCATTCAGATTGCACATGCCGGAAGAAAAAGTCAAGCGAGCCAAACGGAGCCGATTGCACCAAGTGCCCTTAAGTTTAGTGATGACTACCGAATGCCGAAGGCGATGGATGAAAAAGATATTGAGCAAGTTGTTCAAGCTTTTGTTGAAGGAGCTAAGCGGGCAGTTGAAGCAGGATTTGAGTATATTGAGATTCATGGCGCGCATGGTTATCTGAATCATGAATTTCTATCACCAATTACGAATCAACGTAAAGATAAATTTGGCGGTAGTCTAGAAAACCGTTGTCGACTTCTTACATGGATTATTAATCAAGTAAAATCTGCTATTCCTAATCATGTAGCCCTTGGCCTAAGAGTATCAGTTTCTGATTATGTGGAGGGTGGAATTGATGGAGACGAGATGGTAAGGATTATCAATCAAGTAAAAGAAAAGCTAGATATCGTTCATATCAGTTCGGGTGGTTTGGCTCCGGTTGCTATGAAAGCTTACCCTGGATATCAGATACGATTTGCTGATCAGGTTAAGTATGAATGTCAGGTAGATACCATGGCAGTGGGTCTAATAACTAGCGTTGAGATGATTGAAGAAATATTGAATAACAACCGAAGTGATTTAGTGGCTATGGGAAGACTTTTATTGCGTGACCCATATTTTCCATTAAAGATCTATCATAAAGCAGGTATTGAAGAAGCAATCCCAGAGGCATATAAAAGAGGTTTCTAAAGTAAGTATAAAATTTATAGGAAAGAGGTTATCAATGTCAGGATCAATATATGGAACTATATTTAGAATTTCAACATGGGGAGAATCTCATGGTAAAGGAGTAGGAGTAACCATTGATGGTTGTCCGTCAGGAATCAGTTTAAGTGAGGACGATATACAAAAAGACTTAGATAAAAGAAAACCCGGACAATCACCTTTTTCAACACCCAGAAAAGAAAAGGATGAAGTAGAAATTCTTTCAGGAATATTTGAGGGAAAAACCACTGGAACTCCGATTGCTATGATTGTTCGCAATACGAACCAACGGTCGTATGACTACACCGAAATATCAAAAATTTATCGTCCCGGACATACGGATTATACCTATGATCAAAAGTATGGATTCAGAGACTATCGAGGTGGTGGACGTTCATCCGGGCGAGAAACGACAGCTAGAGTTGCAGCCGGTGCAGTTGCAAAGAAAATATTATCAGAAATTGGTATTAAGATTACGGGCTATACTTCTTCAATTGGACCCATTAAAGTGAATAAAGATCATTTTAGCGAACAGGAGATTTGGAATAATTTCCTTAGTATGCCCGATGTCCAAGCTGTAAAATTGGCAGAAGAATACTTGACAAAACTCAAGGATGAAGGGAATTCTTCAGGAGGAAGTATTGAATGTATTGTTAGCGGAATGCCGAGTGGCCTAGGAGAACCGGTGTTTGAGAAGCTGGATGCGAATTTGGCAAAAGGTCTTATGTCTGTTGGTGCGGTAAAGGCCATTGAAATTGGGGCAGGCATAGAGGTGGCTACAAAAACAGGAATAGAAAATAATGATTTTTATCAATATCAAGAGGATGGTCATATCATCAAAGAAAGCAACAACGCAGGCGGTATAATTGGTGGTATTAGCGATGGTTCAGACATATTCCTAAAAGTATACATCAAACCGACACCTTCAATTGAGATGACCCAACGTGCAGTTAATAAAAATGGAGAAAATGTCATGATCAATGTAGAAGGTCGGCATGATCCTATTATCGTGCCTAGGGCAGTTATTGTAGTTGAGGCCATGGTTGCACTGACTTTAGTCGATATGTTACTTTTGAATATGTCAACAAAAATGGATAATATATTAAAGGTATATAATAAAAATTAATTTAAATTATAGAGGAATCTCGCCTTATTTATTTAAAATGTAGCTGGGGATACTGCATTATAAAGCAATATGTGTTACACTTATTAGGAGGAAATAAATAAAATTAATAAGGTGATTGAATATGCGTTTTACGCAAGAGGAAAAAAACGAGTTGTTAAAGACGTTTACAAATCTTCTGAAAAACGTTAATGGAAAAGGACCCCGAAATATTTATATTAAATATTTTGATAATGAATTACACGTTGTTATTCAAGGTGTAATAACTGATTTTGAAAAATATTTAATTAATAATTTTGGAGAAGAAGCCATTGAAATTTTTCGGAGTTTTTATGAAAGAGATTCCTATAATTTTGAAAAACTCTTTTTACGTTCATTAGAATATAAATATCCCTTGACTTTTTATCAACTAGAATCCGACTTCGACAACGATATTTTCACATATAAAATGAAAATCTTGGAATAATTCAAAATATATTTTGAAAAACTATTGCATATATTTTTGAAAAAGTGTATACTGAGAAAAATTAGCAATTAGAGAAAATGACTTACGGGGAATATATTAATTAATTTGGTTGGACATAGGGAAAAGGGCTTAGACCCTTGGCTAAAATGTAGAATCAATTTTATCAAGCTTTATTTAAAGCTTTATAAAATTGGTTTTTTTTTGTTCTAATATCTTTAGTCGTAGCTATTAGAAATAACATATAAGTGTGTAAAAGTGGTTGTAGAGATAAAAGAAAGGTTGTCAAGATGAATGTAGAGACATTATTTTCAAATTTAAGCAAAGAGACGTCTATGATTTTAAAACAATTCCTTGATGTGGATTCTATCGGAGTCCTAATTCTCAATAGTGAATTAGAAATATTAAGTATTAATAGGTATGTTAGAGATATCTTTGAGGACGACGAGGTTGAAGTTGAAAAATATTTAGAGCATATATTTGGATGTGAGTACATTGAACATAACTCTTTAAAAGATGAAAGGAAAAGTCAATGTAAAAATTGCATTAATAGAAACACTACGATTAACACAAAAAGACACAAATGTGTTGTTGAAAATAGTCATGTGAACAACAAATATGTCATACACAAAAAAAAACAGATAAAATGGCTCGATTTATCAATAGCACCTATTTATATTTATGATGAGACCTATCTTTTTTTATTACTCAAAGATTTAACACAATACATGCATTTTAAAGTGGAATATGAAATGAATCGACTTTTTGACGGTGAAGAAAGTATGATAAAAAAAGATGAATTTCATGAAGCTGTAATGAACTGTATGAAAACCCAATATCATAATGGAGGTGTTTCGTATTTAACACTTTTGGAATTACCATATATCCAAATGATACAAGAAAGTTTTGGATTGTTATGGCGAAACGACTATGTAACGTCTTTTTATCAATTTATAGCAGAACAAATGGATATTTTGGACTTGTATTGCAAATATTCCAATAATCAAATAATGGTATTTTTCCCATGTAAAATCGATGAAGAGTACAATGAATTTATAGAAACAATAATTTCATACCAGTATAAGTTGTTTCAAATGAAAGATAATGTACTTTTTAAAACGATAAAATTCACGATGGATACTGATCGTGTAAAAGAGTTAGTGGATTCAGATTACTTATATTTAGAATATTTTAAAGCAATATCACAGCTTGAACGCATCGAAAAAGACACAATACACGAATTTCGTTTTTAAAATCAAAAAAAATACAAAGAAGAAAATGAGGTAGTTAAATGAAAAAATTAATGATTGTTGATGATGCAGCTTTTATGCGAGTTTCAATTAAAAGAATGTTAGGAGATCAGGACTATGAAATTGTTGCGGAAGCTGAAGATGGAGAACAAGCGGTGGAACTATACAAAAAGTATAAACCGGACGTCATTACTATGGATATTACAATGCCAAAAATGACAGGAATTGAAGCATTAAAAGCAATAAAGGCGATTGATAAAAATGTTAAAGTGGTTATGTTATCTGCAATGGGACAAGAATTTTTAATTCGGGAATCTGTCATGAATGGTGCAGAATCATTCGTTGTAAAACCATTTAACAAAGAAAAACTAGTTGAAGTATTGAATAAAGTGACAGGATAGTTAAGAGGAGGGGAATATGTCTAGCTCATTTATTGATGAACCAATGATAGAAGCTTTTGTGTACGAAACATCGCAAATCACAGAAAATTTAGAACAGCTTGTGATAGCAAATGAAAAATCAGGCACATTTAATGAAGAGGCGATTAATGAAATATTTAGATTTATGCATACAATCAAAGGCTCCTCTGCCATGATGATGTTTAACGAGATGAGTACACTTGCCCATCGATTAGAAGACATATTTTATATTATTCGTGAAGATAAAACGGTCCAATATGATTTTACAATTTTAATTGATATTATTTTAGAGAGTATGGATTATTTTAAGATTGAGTTAATGAAAATAAAAGAAGGTGATCCTCCGGATGGAGAAAACGCGACACTGTTACAAAAAGTTACGGATTATCTAGAAGTAATAAAGACAAAAGATAGCTGTGTTAAAAAAATTGTTGAAGATAAGCATCAAAAAAAATATAACGATTACAATTATTATAAAGCTAGAATATGGTTTAAAAAAGATGCGGAGATGGAAAATATCCGTGCGTATACAGTTATTCATAATATAACAGATTTGGTTGAAGAAGTTGTATATGAACCCAAAGATATTATTGAGAACGATAATTGTGTATCAATGATTCAATCGAAGGGATTTCTTTTAGCTGTCAAAACGATAGAAAATGAGGAGGTAATAAAAAAATATTTAGAAAATACAATTTTTCTTGAAAAATTAGATTTTGAAACGATTGATTTAAACGATTATAATTCATTTGATTCAATTGAAAAATCAATCGAAATGGAAAATGAAGTAAAAATACCTAAAACAGCAAAAATAAATGTGAGAAAATCAGAAAAACAAGAATCGCCTATTAATTCACAACAAAGCATTATTAGTGTCCAAGTGGATAAATTAGATAAACTTATGGATATGGTTGGTGAACTTGTGATTGCTGAAGCAATGGTAACCCAAAATCCGGAATTAACGCAATTAGAAATCGAAAGTTTTGAAAAAGCTTCAAGACAACTCCACAAAATAACAGGTGAATTACAAGATATGGTTATGGCCATTCGAATGGTTCCCTTATCAACGACGTTTATGAAAATGCACCGTATTGTTCGAGATATGACAAGAAGATTAGGTAAAGATATCGAACTTGTAGTTTTAGGAGAAGAAACAGAAGTTGATAAAAACATTATAGAAAAAATAGCAGATCCTTTAATGCACATTATAAGAAATTCAATTGATCATGGTATTGAAGACAAGGAGGAACGCTCTAAAAATGGGAAAAGTACTCAAGGTATAATTCGATTAGAAGCGAAAAATTCAGGCAGTGATGTTCAGATTATTATAAAAGATGATGGAAAAGGACTTGACAAAAAAAAGCTATATGACAAAGCAATAAAAAATGGTCTTATAAATTCTTCGTTTGACGAGATGTCAGATCGAGACATATATAATTTGATTTTACAAGCAGGGTTTTCAACCAAAGAGGAAGTAACTGAATTTTCCGGTAGAGGTGTTGGAATGGATGTGGTTGCAAAAAATATCAGTAGTATTGGAGGAACAGTTATTGTCGATAGTATTCCAAAGCAAGGGATGTCAATCATACTTAAAATTCCTTTAACTTTGGCTATTATTGAAGGGATGAATATTAAAGTTGGTAATTCAAGATTCACTTTGCCAATCGTTAATATAAAAGAATCATTTAGACCAAAAAACAAAGAAATTATAAAAGATACAGAGGGTCAAGAGATGATTATGGTCAGAGGACAGTGTTATCCGATTATAAGACTTCATCAATTCTATTCAATTTCCACAAAGATCATGGAGGTTGAGTCAGGTATTCTCATCATGGTTGAAGAAGGTGAACAAAGTTGTTGTGTTTTTGCAGATGAATTATTGGGTCAGCAACAAGTCGTTGTTAAAGGTTTGCCGGAATATATTAAAAAGTCTAAACAAATAAAAGGGTTAGGAGGTTGTACATTATTAGGTGATGGGAGTATTAGTCTTATTTTAGATGTCGGTGAATTTAGTAATTTGTCTAATGTGAGTGATAAACTATAAGCATAAAGAGGTGAAAACATGAATGAAGGAATGAATACTGAAATAGAAGAGTTAGAAGATACACAAAAAGGTAAGTTTTTAACATTTACACTAGGGGAAGAATACTATGGAATTGATATCATGTATGTGACTGAAATTGTTGGTATACAACCAATTACTGTTGTTCCGGAACTTCCGGAATTTATAAAAGGTATTATCAATTTACGAGGAAAAATTATTCCCGTTATGGACGCCCGTATTAAATTCAAAAAGGAAACAAAAGTATATAATGACCGAACATGTATCATTGTAATTGATGTTCATGAGTTATCAATTGGTATTATTGTTGATGCAGTATCGGAAGTTCTTAATATTAATGAAGATAATATAGTTCCACCACCAAATTTAAATACATCAGGTAGGAAATATATCAAAAGTGTTGGAAAAAGTGAAGAACATGTAACACTAATTTTAGATTGCGAAAAATTACTGAATGACAACGAAATTGATGAAATCAAGGGAAGTAATGAATAGGAGAATAGTATAATGAAATGGTTTTTGAATATGAAAATTACAGCAAAATTGATTATTGCATTTGTTATTGTTGCAATAATAACAGGGATAGTTGGTATAATCGGTATTAATAACATTAATACGATCGATGAAAATGGAGATATTATCTATACGAATATGACTGTGCCAATTGCAGAAGCGGCAGAAATGGCTAAATTGTTTCAAAGAATACGTGTTAATTTAAGCAATATGATATTAGAGGATGATATTGAAGAAATTAATGCGATATATGATGAAATAACAATAATGACTAATCAGTTAGATGCTTTATCAGAATCATTTGAAGAAAAATCATTATCAGAAGAAATGGATAATGCATTTCAAAATTTTATGGGAACACGACAAAACTTTGGTGGGATGATTCCAGAGTTTTACGATATTTGTATTCAAAATAATGATGAGGAAGCATATGATTTTCTCAGAGGTGATATGCGTATTGCTGCAACAGCCGAAAGTGATGCAATAGATTTATTAGTAAGTATGAAAGTGCATGATGCAGAGGAAAGAGCCATACAAAACACTAGAATAGCTCAAGCCTCGATTGTATCAATGACCACTTTGATTATCTTTGCTATTATATTAGCAATTGGACTTGGAATTGTCATTGCACGAATTATTAGTAAGCCTCTTAATGAAATGGTTAAAGCGGCTGATGAAATAGCGGAAGGTAATTTAGACGTTGATATTAATCTTAATGCAAAAGATGAAGTTGGAATGTTGGCTAACGCATTTAGAAAAATGGTTGGAAATATAAATGATGTAATGACAAATATCAATTTGGCTTCAGAACAAGTTGCAGTTGGCTCAACGCAAGTATCTGATTCAAGTATGTCATTGTCCCAAGGAGCAACTGAACAGGCGAGTTCAATCGAAGAACTTACCGCATCTATAGAAGAAATTGCTTCTCAAACAAGGCAAAATGCATCCAATGCTGAAAAAGCAGAAGAAATGGCAACTTCGGCACAAAAACATGCTGAACAAGGGAATATGCAAATGACGGATATGTTACAGGCAATGACAGAAATCAATGATTCATCAAATAGTATTAGTAAAATTATCAAAGTAATTGATGATATTGCCTTTCAAACAAATATACTTGCTTTAAATGCAGCAGTGGAAGCCGCAAGGGCAGGCCAACATGGCAAAGGTTTTGCAGTAGTTGCTGAAGAAGTAAGAAACCTAGCAGCAAGATCGGCAAGAGCAGCTAAAGAAACAACAGATATGATTGAAGGATCTATACATAAGGTTGAAGGTGGAACAAAAATTGCTAATGAAACAGCACAAGCGTTAAATAAAATTGTAGAAGGTGTTTCACAGGCAACGTCACTGGTGGGAGAAATTGCTTCGGCTTCTTTAGAACAATCATCGGCGGTTGAACAGATAAATCAAGGTATTATGCAAATATCAGATGTTGTTCAAACAACAAGTGCAACGGCAGAGGAGACGGCAGCAGCTAGCGAGGAATTATCAGGTCAAGCAGATATGCTAAAAAAACAGGTTTCAACATTTAAGTTATGTAGAGTCAATAGTGATAAGATAAAGCAAGAGACAATAAACCCTGAAGTATTAAAGATGCTTGAAAGCATGCAAAATCAAAATCAAAGTCAAAGTATAAACAAAAAGAAAAAAGCAAAAAAAATATCGTTGAGTGATTCTGAATTTGAAAAATATTAAATTGTTAACGGAAGAAATGCAAAGCATTTCTTCCGTTATATAATAAATTAGGTGATGAATATGATAAAAATTACAGATGTAGAATTCAAATTATTAGCAGAGTATATCAAAGAACATAGTGGAATACACTTAAAAAATGAAAAAAAGACTTTGCTTGTTAGTCGATTGAGTCATATAGTATCTGAGCTAAAAATGAATGACTTCATGACTTATTACAAGTATTTGCAAGACGACCAAGATGGAAAAAAATTAAGTGGTTTGATTGATAAAGTCACCACAAATCACACGTATTTTATGAGAGAAGCAGAACATTTTTCTTGTTTTGCGGAGTCGGTATTGCCGTTTTGGGAAAACAATAACAAGAATAATAAAGACTTGAGAATTTGGTGCGCAGCTAGCTCGACAGGAGAAGAACCCTATACTTTAGCAATGATTTTAGAAGATTACTTTAAAAAGAAGAATGAAAAATGGGATAAAAAACTTTTAGCGACAGATTTGTCGTTAAATGTATTGAATCAAGCAGAAAAAGGAATATATGCTTCTGATAAAATTAAATTACTCCCAAAAACATGGACATTAAATTACTTTGATAAAATATCATCGGATTCATATCAAGTAAAAAGTTCGTTGAGAAAAGAAGTTGTATATCGAAGATTTAATCTTTTAGAACCGACTTTTCCATTTAAAAAGAAATTTCATGTGATTTTTTGTCGTAATGTAATGATTTATTTTGATAATGAAACCAAAGAGCAACTGATTAATAAATTATATAATCACTTGGAGTATGGCGGATATCTTTTTATAGGACATTCTGAATCAATCAATAAAGAAAGAACAAAATTTAAATATATAAAACCTTCAGTGTATAGAAAAATATAGGTGGGAGAAGTGTATGAGTATAAGAGTATTAGTAGTTGATGATAGTGCTGTATTTAGGCAAATATTAACGAAAGGAATCCAAGCCGATAGTAATATCGAAGTTATTGCAACGGCGGCAGACCCTTTTGAAGCTAGAGATAAAATATTAAAGTATGAACCGGATGTAATAACATGTGATATTGAAATGCCCAGAATGGATGGAATTGAGTTTGTTCGAAGATTGATGCCTCAATATCCTATACCTGTTATTATAGTAAGTTCAATTAATAATAGAGTCTTTGATGCAATGAATGCAGGTGCAGTTGACTTTGTGTTAAAACCATCAGTATCTTCTCCGGAAGACGTAAAAAAATTCATACTTGATTTGATTACTAAAATTAAAGCGGGAGCAAAAGCAAATGTCATTATTCCTGAAAATCCAAAAAAAGAAATAAAGGTTGCACAAAAAATAATTAAGCATGACTTAATTGCCATAGGTGCATCAACGGGTGGAACAGAAGCGATTTTCTCTGTGCTAAAGCAATTGCCTTTAGGTTTGCCTGGAATAGTGATTGTTCAACATATCCCACCTGTTTTTTCGCGTATGTTTGCAGAACGTTTAAATAATCAAACCCATTTCACAGTGAAAGAAGCTGAAAATGGAGATATGATTGAAAATGATCATATATATATAGCTCCCGGAGATCAGCATATTCAAGTAAAAAAAAGCAATAAAGGTTATTTTTTAAAGGTATTTCAAGGAGAAAAAGTCAGTGGTCATTGTCCATCTGTCGATGTTCTATTTTATTCTGTTGCAGATGCAGCCGAAGACAAAGCCCTTGGGATTATTTTGACAGGAATGGGCTATGATGGCGCAAAGGGAATTGTAATGATGAAGCGAAAAGGCGCAATTACACTAGGACAAGATGAAAAATCATCCATTGTATATGGTATGCCAAAAGCAGCATACGAATTAAATGGAATCACAAAACAAGCACCGCTTGAACATATTGGCCATCACATCATAAAAATGATAAGATGATTGATGTTAAATCATGTGTACTTTTTTTCATATAAATGATATAGTACAGTTAAAATTGTTGACAGAAAGAAGGTAAATATGATGAATTGTAAAATGACGATTGGTTATGACGGACGACGTTATAAGGGCTATAGAAAAACAAAAAGTAATGAAGATAAAACGATTCAAGGTAAACTTGAAGCAATTCTTGAAAAGAAATATGGAGAAAAGATTGAAGTTGTGAGTGCAGTAAACACGGATGCCGGCGTGAGTGCAACCTATCAAGTGGTGAACTTCAAAGTACCGGATAAAAAGGAAGATGTTATAGGCATTCGTGACTATTTTGAAGAATTCTTACCGGATGATATTATCACATATTCCGTTGAAGCTGTCGAGGATCGATTCCATAGTCGATACAATGTGAAGGAACTAACATATGAATATCGACTATGGAAAATGGATGCACCAAGTCGACCCTTATTTGATCGACAATACGTAAATCGCATGGATGAAGTATTGGATGTTGATAAGATGAGAGATGCAGCAAAACTTTTTCTAGGAGAACATGAATTTGCGGCTTTTTCTACTAAGTCAAAAGTGAAAAGTTCAGTTAAAGTCATCACGTCTCTTGAACTTTTTGAGACAGACAAAGAAATTATCGTTACCATGAGCGCCGATGGATTTTTACTAAACATGGAACGAATTATTGTGGGAACATTAATTCAGATTGGGCTTGGAACGCGTCACGAAGAAACCATTAAACGTGCCTTTAAATCCATGAATAATAAAGATGTCGGTCACAAAGCGATGGCTAGTGCCCTGTCTTTAGTGCATGTTAAATACTAAGATTTTTTTGAAAGAGAGATAAAGATGGACGGAAGAAAAAGAAGTGACATAAGGGTCGGAAGTAAAGTGAAAGTTGTACAAAAGAATCACCAAAGAAGTGGTGAATTGACAGAAGGCACTGTGATGAAGATATTAACAAATTCAGCAAATCATCCACATGGCATCAAAGTCATGCTAGAAGATGGAATTGTTGGACGTGTTAAGGAAATCTGTTAATAAGGAGATGTAAAGGATGGCGATTCAAATATTTGGTAAGAAGAAGTGTTTCGACACAAAAAAAGCGGAACGCTATTTTAAAGAACGCGGTATTTCGTATCAAAGAGTGGACATATTAGATAAAGGGCTAAGCCAAGGTGAACTTCACTCAGTTTTAAGAGCGGTAGGAAGTTTGGAAGAACTTATCGACGAAAAGTCAAAAGACTATGCACTGATTCATTATCTAGTCGAAGAGAAAAAAGAAGAAAAGTTAATAGATAACCCCAAGTTATATAAAACCCCCATTGTCCGTTTTGGTAAAAAAGCAACGGTGGGCTATGTGCCTGATACATGGAAAAATTGGTTATAAGTGACTTCGTGCTAGTTTTTTCCATGAAATTATGTCATAATAGCAGAGATAGAATTTTTTTTAGACATGGAAGGAATTGCAATGACAAGAACAAAAATATTAGCGGTTACACACAGTGGATTTTTTCATGCAGATGAAGTAATGGCATCGGCCATACTTAAACAATATTATGATGAAGTTGAAATACTAAGAAGTCGCGATGAAGATGATTTTGATAAAGCAGATATTGTCTTTGATGTTGGTGGAGGCGAGTTTGACCATCACAATGACTACAAGGAATATAGAGATAATGGTGTGCCTTATGCAGCATGTGGTTTGATTTGGAGAGCATTTGGTCAAAATCTCATCTGGAAATACAAACCATCTTTTTCCAAAGAGCAGGTAGAGGAAGTTTTTTACAGTGTAGATAAATTCGTCATAGAGAGCATAGATGCCGTTGATAATGGTTATTTTATTGAAAAAGATGAGGTGCATATGCCAACCTTAAACCAATTCGTCAAAGGATTTAATCCGAATTGGAATACAGATTTAGATACTGATGCGCAATTTAACAAAGCCATTGAATTTTGTACACCAATTCTTTTAAATGCTATAAATGGCGCTATTGCTGCAATTGAAGCTGAGAAAATCGTTAAAGACGCCTATGATCAGCGAGAAATCGATAATATTCTTATCCTTGAAAAATTTTGCCCATGGAAGAGACATCTAAGAAATTATGATGAAGATGGAAGTATCCTTTATGTTATATTTAAGGACCTTGTAAATGGATATAGAGTACAAGCGGTTTCAGAACCTGACTCAAATGAATCAATCAAAGAATTCCCAAGAGAATGGGCAGGGAAACATCCGAATATTATCAATGATTTAGTGGATATCGATGATGCTATTTTTGTTCATCCGGGAGGCTTTATTGCGGGCACAGGTTCTTTAGCAAGTGCGGTGAAAATGGCTGAATTAGCCTTAGTGTATTAAGAAAGAGGTGAAAGATGAAGATTGGCATAATTGGCTTAGGTGATATTGCTAGGAAGGCATATTTACCTGTCATTACAACGAAGAAACATGAATTGGTGCTTTGTAGTCGTACCAAACATGTGGTTGAAGAAGTGGCTCAAAAATATAGGATTAATACCTGGTGTTATGAGTATAAGGATCTATTGAAGTACTCTGTTAATGCCGTATTTATTCATACAGCAACATCCAGTCACTATGAGATTATAAAGTTTTTTCTTAATCATAATATTCATGTATTTGTGGACAAACCTATATCATGGTACTTAGAAGAAACTATGGAAGTATATGAATTGGCGAAAGAGAAAAATTTAGTTTTAATGGTAGGTTTTAATCGAAGATATAGTCCTCGAGTGAAGGAGCTAATGAATCTTCAGAAACCGGAGATGCTCATTATACAAAAAAACCGGTATAATCATCCGGGTGATGTCCGTCAGTTTATTTACGATGATTTTATTCATGTTATTGATACCCTTTTGTACCTGTTTCGAAATCAAGAAAAAGAATTTGACTATAACGGACGAATTATAGACGGAAAGCTTCATAGTATTGCCCTTATATTGCAAGGTGAGGGAGCTACGGCATTTGGAAGTATGAACAGAATGTCGGGAGCAAAAGAGGAAAGAATTGATTATATGACAGATAATATTAAACATATTATTATGGATTTGGATCATGTAACCGTCTGCTCAAACAACAGTAAAAAAATCATTGATTTTGATGATTGGACACCAACGCTTATAAAGCGAGGTTTTGAAGATCTTATTGATCAGTTTCTTACGTGGGTGGATGACCCCGAAGCATCAAAGGAATCCTTAGAGATGTCTCTAAGATGCCATGAGGTCTGTGAATATTTGGTCATGGAATATGAATAGCAATCGTTAATCATTTTTCTCTTATTTCTCTCAGTCAATCATATTTACTTTGTCACTTCATTGTGGTAATATTCTATCACACCAGATGAATTATTCAGTGTAATAGCAATGGGGCTATAGCAGTTATTTGTTATAGTCTATTTTTATACACAGGATATCCGTACAGAGCATACATTAGTACGTCGTCTGAGGAATAACAAAAAACGGAGGGAAAAGATGAAAAGAGTAATAGCAATCATTCTAATGATGGTAATGGTTCTTAGTATTGTTGGGTGTAACAATTCTGAGAATAATGTAGCACAAGGAACAGAAGGTGGCAACGAAGTTGCTACAGAAGGACGATTTTTAAGAATTGCGACAGATGTAGCTCTTCCTGCAATGGATCAACATGTGGCAACAGATGGCTTGTCTTTTGACGTCATCACGGCAACAATTGAAGGTCTATATATGACAGCTGCAGATGGTAGTTTGTATCCTTCAATTGCTGAATCACATGAAGTAAGCAGCGATGGTATGACATATACATTCAAAATACGCGAAGGCGTTCAGTGGAATAATGGTGATACAGTAACAGCAAACGATTTCGTATTTAGTTGGAAACGTTTAGTTGATCCTGAAGTAGCAAGTGATTACAGTTTTATCGCTGAAGTAGCCGGAATCAAAAATGCATCAACGATATTAGCAGGTGAAGCAGACAAGAGTGAATTAGGGGTACTAGCAGAAGATGATCATACATTTGTCATCGAACTTGAACGACCGGTACCTTATTTCTTATCACTGACTGCATTCCCGACTTTCTTCCCGCTTAATGAGAAATTCGTGGCAGAAAAAGGCGCAGATTTTGGTCAAACACCTGAAGATTTACTTGCTTGTGGACCATACAAAATGATTGAGTGGAATAAAGGCTATGGCTTCAAACTTGTAAAAAACACAGATTATTATAATGCAGATGCTGTAAAGGCAGATGGTCTTGAGTATCGTGTCATTAAAGATAGTCAAACAGCTGCACTAAAATTTGACAGTGACGAGATTGATGTTGTTAAGTTGAGTTCTGAGCTTGTTGATAATTACAAAGAAAATGAAGCTTACCAACAGATCGATGCATCCTATGTTTGGTATATTGCACCAAATAATAATGATGAAATCTTCTCAAATGTAAATGCCCGTAAAGCACTACAACATGCAGTTAACAAAGAAAATATTGTTAATAACATTTTAAATGATGGTTCAACAGTGGCTAACTTTATTGTACCAACAAGCTTAGCTACAGGCCCGGATGGAAAAGATTTCCGTGAGACATCAAAAAATGATTATAGTGTTTATGATTTAGAAATGGCCAAAGAAGCATGGGAAAGTGCAAAAAGTGAATTAGGAATTTCTCAAGCATCCATTGAAATCGTATTTGATGATGCAGATACAGTGAAGAAAATGGCTGAATTCATTCAAGCTGAACTTGAGACAAACTTAGAAGGTCTTACAGTAAGCTTAAAAGCACAACCGAAGAAAAATCGTCTTGATTTAATGCGTACAGGAGAATATCAAGTGGGACTTACTCGTTGGGGCCCCGACTACGCGGATCCTTTAACCTACTTGGAATTATTCTTAACAGGTGGAGCAAATAACTATCCTAACTTTGAGAACGAAACCTATGATGCATTAACAAGCTCAAGTTCAACGACATTAGCAGGCGAGCCTGAAGCACGATGGGAAGCAATGAAAGAAGCAGAAGATCTTCTCTTAGCACAAGAGGCTGCAATTGCACCCCTTTATCAAGCAGGGTATTCATACTTGATAAATACAAAAGTGTCAGGTATTGAGCCACATGCGATTGGGGTACCATTTATTTACAAAAACGTACAAATTGCTGAGTAATTCATAAAAAAAATCAATAAATGTCATTCGAAACATGACCGTGGAAAAATTTTCTACGGTCAGTTTTGAATGAGAAATGGTGGTAAAAAATGATTAAATATATTGGGAGAAGACTACTTATATCAGCAGTAACATTATTTGTTATTATGACAATATTATTCCTGCTTTTGCAGTTTTTACCGGGTTCTCCGTTTAATGATGAAAAACTGTCGGATATACAAATAGAACTATTGAATGAGAAATATGGACTTAATGAGCCTAAGTCAACACAATATGCATTGTTTCTTAAAAATATTATTACCAAAGGTGATTTTGGTGTTTCATATACTATTGAAAAGAATGCAGAAGTGAGTACGATGATTCAAGCAAGATTTCCTATTTCTATACGCTTAGGACTACAAGCTTTGGCTTTTGGATCGATTATAGGCGTCGTGCTAGCATCTATAGCAGCTCTGAAAAGAAATTCAATATGGGATACCGCAACAACGATTTTTGCAGTCATTGGAATATCCATTCCGTCGTATGTATTTGCACTAGGTCTAGTGTACTTTTTAGGATATAAACTGACCAAGGCAACAGGGATGGCCATATTTCCATTAACTTATGATATCTATGATCCTGTACGATCGAGTATTTTACCAACTGTTGCACTTGCAATGTTTGTTATTGCAACTGTTGCCAGGTTCATGCGAACAGAATTGGTTGAAGTCTTAGGGTCAGATTATATTTTATTGGCAGAAGCGAAAGGATTATCCGCTTCAAAAGTTATCTTTCGACATTCAATTCGTAATGCACTCATACCGGTTGTGACAATTCTTGGTCCATTAACAGTAAGTCTTATGACAGGATCACTGGTTATTGAACGTGTCTTTGGAATTCCCGGAATTGGAGATTTGCTAGTAACAGCAATTAGTGTAAATGACCTGAATGTCATTATTGCGGTCGCCTTTTTCTATAGTTTATTCTATATAGCAATGCAACTATTTATTGATATCTTATACGGAATTATTGACCCACGAATACGTGTAGCGAAAGGAGGCAAATAATGGATAATCTTAAGCCTCAATTAAATGAATCCAGTTTTGAACGTGTTTTTCAGACCGATGAATTTAAAACAGATGTCGTGTATAAGAGCATTAGTTTTTGGAAAGAAGTTCGGCTTCGTTTTCAAGCCAATAAAGGTGCTGTTATTGGAATTATTTTTATCGCTTTTATTTTATTTATGGCAATATTTGGACCTTATATGAATGCGCAAACCTATAAAAGCAAAGTTGATGAGCATATCAACTTACCCGGACGTATACCCGGAATCGAAAAAATCGGAATATTCGATGGTGAAATCGATGGTGTAAATGTCTATGAAAAACGAGGACTAGATGATGTCTATTATTGGTTTGGAACCGATAATCTAGGACGTGACCTTTGGACAAGAACATGGGTCGGAACACGGGTTTCTTTGTATATTGCCCTACTAGCTGTTGTTATTGATATGTTTATTGGAATGGGTTATGGTCTTGTTTCCGGATATATTGGCGGAACGACAGATACTATTATGCAACGGTTTATTGAGATACTCAGTGGTATCCCAAACTTGGTAATAGTAACCTTATTTGTAATTATCCTCAATCCCGGAATTCTATCCATATCTCTAGCTCTAGTTATTACCGGATGGATTGGAATGAGCCGTGTGGTCCGTTCCCAAGTATTGAAAATGAAAGAACTGGATTTTGTTTTGGCATCGAAAACAATGGGGGCCAAGACCAATACCTTGATTCTTCAGGAATTACTTCCGAATATTTTCGGACAGGTTATTATTATGAGTATGTTTTCAATACCCAATGCAATTTTTTATGAATCATTTCTTGCATTTATCGGGCTGGGGTTACAACCACCATTAGCAAGTTTGGGTGTCTTAATTAATGACGGATATAAATCTATTCTTGTTTATCCGCATATTATTGTAGCACCTGTTGTTGTTTTAGCATTATTGATGCTTTCATTTAACTTGGTCGCCGATGGATTAAGAGATGCACTTGATCCAAAGATGAAGCAACAATAGGAGGGAGATAAGATGGAAAAACTATTAGAAGTGAAAGATTTAGAAATCGCATTTGATACCCATAACGGTAGTGTTCATGCTATTCGTGGCGTAAGTTTTGACTTGTACCAAGGTGAAACGCTTGCTATTGTTGGAGAAAGTGGTTCAGGAAAGTCGGTTACAACCAAAGCTTTAATGGGAATTTTGGCAAAAAATGGTAAAGTTATTAATGGCCAAGCCAAATATATGGGCAAGGATATTTTGAAAATGAGTAAAAAAGAAATTGTCAACTTAAGAGGCAAAGAAATGGCCATGATTTTCCAAGATCCGATGACATCATTGAATCCAACAATGACAGTGGGTTTTCAGATAAAAGAGGCAGTTATTGAACATAACGAGGTGACAAAAAAACACGCAAAAGCAAGGGCGATTGAACTGCTTGAGCTTGTAGGTATTGATAGTCCCATAGCAAGATATAAGCAGTATCCCCATCAATTAAGTGGTGGAATGCGCCAACGCGTCGTTATAGCAATTGCTTTAGCCTGTAATCCAAAAGTATTGATTGCAGATGAGCCGACAACGGCGCTAGATGTAACGATTCAAGCACAGATTTTAGAACTCATCAAAAGCTTACAGATAAAAATCAATCTAGCCATTATTTTTATTACACATGACCTTGGTGTTGTTGCCAATATTGCCGATCGAGTTGCAGTTATGTATGCAGGGAAAATAGCGGAATATGGAACTGCTGATGAGATTTTTTATACACCGGTGCACCCATATACATGGGGATTATTAGCATCCGTTCCGGATATGTCAAATACAGATGTAGAACTCTATTCGATTCCGGGTGCGCCACCAAACTTATTATATCCACCCAAAGGGGATGCATTTGCGGAACGTAGTGAATATGCGATGAATATTGATCTTGAATATCAACCGCCTATGTATAAGGTTAGTGATACCCACTATGCAGCAACATGGCTTCTTCACGAACAAGCACCGGAAACCTTTATGCCCAATGTGCTTGAGAAACGTATTGAATTAATGAAGAAGGAGGCAGAAGAATATGCAAAAGCGTGATGTTATTTTAGAAGTCAAAAATCTAAAACAATATTTTAAGACAAGTCGAAAATTCACCGTAAAAGCAGTTGATAATGTTTCCTTTAAAGTCTATCGTGGTGAGACGTTTGGAATTGTTGGAGAAAGTGGTTCGGGGAAATCAACAACCGGAAGAAGTATTATTAAGTTATATGAGCCAACAGATGGAACCATTATATTTGAAGATACAGAAATAACCGGAAGATTAGATTCAAATACAGAAAAAATGTTAAGAACCAAAATGCAGATGATTTTTCAAGACCCTATGGCATCCCTAAATCCGAGAAAAACTGTTCTTAATATCATTGCACAAGGTCTTGATATACATAAATTATATGCAACGACAGAAGAACGGGATGAAATGGTATATCAAATGCTTGAAACCGTCGGATTAAGCCGTGAACATGCCCATCGATATCCGCATGAGTTTAGTGGTGGTCAACGACAGCGAATCGGGATAGCAAGAGCTCTCATTATGAATCCGTCTTTTGTCATTGCAGATGAATGTATATCGGCCTTAGATGTATCCATTCAGGCACAAGTCGTTAACCTTTTGAAATTGTTGCAGCAAGAGCGAAATTTGACCTATATTTTTATCGCTCATGATTTATCAATGGTGAAGTATATAAGTGATCGTATTGCAGTGATGCATCATGGACGAATTGTTGAAATAGGAACGTCAGATGAGATCTATCATAATCCCATTCATCCCTATACAAAATCACTGCTTTCAGCAGTACCGTATCCAAACCCTGTATTAGAAAGGCATAGAAAAAGAGTCTTCTATGATAAAAGTTTAGTCAATTATGATGATGGCATCTATCATGAACTTGAAGGTGAACATATAGTGCTAGCGACTGATGAAGAATTGAAAAAATGGATGGTTGAGTCTTAGAACAAAGTTGACAACGCGTATGGAAATAGACTAGAATACAATGAAGATATATATGAAGGAGTGGTTTCAATGCCTAAAAGCAAGAAAATTCTTGATAAGAAAATTTATGTGATTGGAATAGTCTTCGTTCTAGCTTTATTCATATTTGTTGTTATGAAAACAGAGTTCTTATCGTTGAATTTTTTTGGTGAAAACGAAGGTGGACGATTAGTCATAGCAAGACATAGTGATTCAATTAGTCTAGATCCGGCAATAGTAACAGACTTTGAATCGTTTCAGGTGTCGGCCAATATTTATGAGTGCCTAGTGACAACGGATAATAATGGTGTACAGATTTTGCCGGGACTCGCTAAAAGTTGGGAAGTGAGTGAAGACGGTTTAAAATTTGTATTTAAATTGCGTGAAAATGTTCTTTTTCATGATAACACACTGTTTGATGCAGAGGCAGTCGTTTTTAATTTTGAACGGTGGATGAATATAGAGAGTCCATATCATATAGGCCAGTTTATTTATTGGAATCAAAGTTTTGGCGGCAATCCCGGCTTAATCAAATCGATTACGGCGCTTTCAAAGTATACATTTGAAATTGTTTTGAATGAGCCATACACGCCCATACTAAGTGTTCTTGCAATGCCTGCATTTGGAATAGCAAGCCCGACCGCTATTATTAAATATAATGAAGACTTGAAAATGCATCCCACAGGAACTGGTCCATATATATTAGAAGAATGGTCGGATACAGGACGGATTGAACTTGTCTACAATGAAAAATATTATAAAAAACATTCCGGTGTCAGTGAACTAGTTTTTGAAACGCTGTCGACAGAAGAAAACGCACTTCAATTGTTAGAAAACGGAGAGATTCATATCATTAATCAAATTGATGAAAAAGACGTTGAAACCATATCAGACTTAAAATATGCAGACGTTTACTATATGCCTTTTCTCAACGTTAGTTATTTGGCAATGAATCATAGTAAAAAACCTTATAATAATCTTTTGGTAAGACAGGCGATTTCTCATGTGATTGATCGCAACGACATGATTACTACATCTTATGATCTTATGTCTCGACCGGCATATTCTTTTTTACCCCCCACGGTGTTTGGATATAATGAAGGTTTTAAAACTTATACATATGATATTGAAAAGGGCAAAGACTTGCTAGCCAAAGCAGGGTACCCCGATGGATTTGATACGACGATATGGGTTATGGATCAGCCAAGAACCTATTATCCATATCCTAAAGAAGTGGCTACGTATTTACAAGAACAATTAGCCTTTATTTACGTCAATGCAGAAATTGTTGAAGTAAAATGGGATGAATACTTAGAATCTGTTCGATTAGGTGAACATGATCTGGCGATTGTTGGTTGGCAAGGCGATTATGCAGATCCCGATAATTTTTTATATACCATGTTTAATTCATCAGATGATACGATAGGAAGCGGATTAAATTACTCATATTATAGCAATGATGATGTGGATGAATTGTTAAAAAAAGGAAGAAGAACGGCAGACAAGGAATTTCGTTCATTTATCTATAGAGACTTACAACAAATACTTGTTGATAATATGGTCGGATTACCTTTAGCCCATACGATGATGGCATTAGGTGTCAATAACCATGTCAAAGATTTTGAACCACATATTTCGGGTATGATTTATGCCATAAATATAGAATTGGATGAGAACGATGAATAAACAAAAAGCTATATATACCATAATAGGCCTTATCTTTAGTATACTCGTCATCATTGTCTTATCTCGGAATGTTTATAATACCAATACATCTTCGTATAGAGCTTTAACAAGACCTCTTGCTAAAGAACCTTTACTTATTAGTTCAGCAGGACAAAATACGGATATCTATATCGTCAAAGATATTATTAATAAATTAATGATTGATAATTACTTTATACCTATGGCAACAACTGAAAACTTAGATGATATCCATTCAGCCATTATGGTTGTCGGATATAGTGAAGTCGGAAACAGGTTAAAGGATAAGACCTATTTAGAAGAAAAACAAAGGGTGGAAGAGTTTGTAAAAGCGATTGAAGAAAAAGACGTTTTTTTAATTACCATCTATTTAAGAGGTGGAAAGATGCTGTCGGAAGAGACCAAAACACTTCTTAACCTATCTGCAAAATCATCAGATTATGTGATAATCGTTAATCCGGAAAATGAGGTGGATACATTTAAAGAGATGGTATCATCAACAACACCGATTACATTTGTGGATGAATTATCAGAAGTAACAGAACCCATTGTATCCGCATTCAGATAGGAGGAAAAGTTTTGTCAAAATTTCGTATTAAAGAAAAAACGGCAATTGTTGGCATAACGCTTTTATTCTTAGGTTTTCAACTACCTTCTATTTCTGAGGTGTTATGGTTTAATATGGTTGTTGATGTTCGCAAAGCCATTGTTAATGGTGATTCCGGTCATTTAGTTTTGACGGCAGCAATCTGGAGTATTGTCAGTATGCTTCAAGGTGTTTTTTTGCTTTTGGGCACCACAATCTTTCTTGATAATCTTGTCGAAAAGATATCGATGAAGTTAGGGAAAGTTTTGTTTCAAGGTTTTAGCTATATTATCATAAATCTAGTGATTCAAGAGTATGTTTTCTTTGAGATTGAATTACTAACAAATATATTGGCGGGCATAACGACTCTATTTTTAATCAACTATGTTGTGAAGGAAAAAGGATACTATGGACGCAATTTTGTTCTTTCATTGCAAGTCTTTTTTGCCTTTCAATGGTTAAATATTATGCCTATGCTGACCTTTTATAATTTTGGTGTAACTGATTTAGCGGGAAGCATAAAAATTGTTTCAGAATACTTAGGGAGTACATCGGTATTGAATTTTATAGGATTGGCTTTTTTTATTTCGCTTTTATTTAGTACGCTCATTACCACTTTTTTGTTTTTAACCAATGATCGCAACATAGCCATAGCAAAAGAGAATTACGAAAAACAGTTAACCTTAGATGCAATGCATGCAAAAATTGTCCAGACTAGAGTTTATGAAGAGATTCATACGATCACCCATGACCTAAAAACCCCTCTTGTAACAATAAGAGGTTTGAATTCATTATTGGCATTATCGAAAGAACCTGAAAAAATCATGGAATATACAGAAAGAGTTGATAATGCAGCAGAGAAAATGTCAGAGATGATTTCAGGTTTTTTATATGAGAAGAAGCGGCGCATTGTATCGACAGAAGAAATCATTGACTATGTGCGAGCCCAAATTCCTTTAGAGGATGAAAGTCAAAAGATAAGCTTTGACTTTCATGACCATTTGCCCCTACTTTATATCAATAAAGTTCGTGTATCAAGAGCAATCATCAATGTGATTGAAAATGCAATCCTTGTTCAAACGATAAAGCCCATTAAGAAAATTCACGTTCGCGTATACGATAACAATGGATACCTCCTTATTGAAATAGAAGATAATGGAATTGGAATATCTAAGTCTCAAATGGAAAAAATATGGGAAGTCGGTTATTCGACCAAAGCAACGACAGGCTTAGGATTAGCTTTTGTTAAGAAGGTTATCGAAGATAACAACGGGACAGTTTCAATGAACAGTAAAGAAAATGAAGGGACCCTTGTAAGAATAACTTTGCCAAATGAAACAATGGTGGATCAGGAGGAATAATAGAAGATGTCAGACATGAAAAAAATACTTGTAATTGATGATGAACCGGATATTGTCTACACCATTTCAGAAATATGTAAATTTGCCGGGCATGAAGTTGTATCCGCGAATGAGGGGCTAAAAGGAGTGGAATTGTTAAAAGGACATAAGCCCAACCTTGTTATTGTCGATTATCATATGCCCAAATATGATGGTTTATCGACAGTGAAAAAAATTCGGGAAATAGATGATACGGTGGCTATTATGGTATTGACGGTTGATGAACGCCAGGAAATATTAGAGAAATTCATGCTTGTCGGAGCTACGGATTTTTCATTGAAGCCTGTAAAAGCACCGGATTTAATATCTCGTGTCAATGTTAATCTTCAAATCAATAGTATGCAGATGAAAAACAAAGAACAAGAGCAAAGTGTATTTGTGGAGAAGGGAATTAGTTCAGCAACCCTTCAAATGATAATAAACTATCTAGAAGTGCAAATGGAAGAACAAACCATAAAAGAAATATCAAAAGGCGTTGAATTAGCTTATCAAACAGTCCATCGTTATATTCAATACTTAATTGACAATGATCAAGTAGAATTAGTCTCAATGTATGGAAAAGTAGGGAGGCCTCTAAATTACTATCGATTGATAAAATAGTTTTAGACTTCTTTAGAAAATCTTTAGAATTAGATTCTTTAGACTTTAGAAATGTCCTTTACAATAAGTTTATAACAATAAAACATGTAAAGGAGAATTGATATGAAAAAAAGAAGTTTAGGTATGGTCATTGCACTTGTAGTAGCTTTTAGTTTATTGGCGGTCACAGCTTACGCAAGTACCCCGACGTATGAGGGATACGAAGCGTTCAAAGCGTTAGCTAAAAATGTTGAAAACAATCATGAGGACAAGGCGTTCAAACAAGAAAATGCAACAGTAACAGGAGCTTTCACAGTCATTGACAATGGAGTCAAATTGGTTCATATGGAAACAGAGCTTAAAGCACAAGGTGAAGATAATGCGAGTGGAACAGTGAAGTATATTCATGAAGGCGTGACAAAAGAATTGAAGGTATATGCTGAAGATGAAAAGGTCTATATTTTTGATGTATTGGAAGACATCTATTACCTAGCGGATCGGGAAGCTATGAAGGCCCAGCATGATGGATCGGATGTTGAAGACGAATATAATCAAGAATATTCCCGTAAATTTTCTCGCAATGACATGACAGATGCTCAAGAAAAGCTGATGGATTTTTTGATGGGCGACTTAAAAGATGACTTTGAATTACAGTATAACTCGGATGGTAGTGAAACCATTAAATTTGAATTAACTAAAGAAGAGATCCCTATGTTGCTCAACTTAGTTGTTTCGGCAGCCAGTGGTCAAGAAAGGAGAACGGATGAATATGAAGAATTCAGCCCGGATACCACATTATTGGAAAAATATCCAATACTAAGGGATTTTGTCCACATGGAAGATAAAGGCTCTACAATCACTGAAAATGTTGAACTAGACTATGTTCAACTTGCCTTAACAACCCGAGAAGACGAATTCCTTGCTTTGAGTTTTGATTTCAAGTTAACAGGTGACGATGAAGTTGGCATGCAACATAATGTGCAAATCAAAGGGAATGTTCAAGTAGCTGAAATAGGAACAACGGTAGCCGATAAAGTAAACCTTGAGGGTAAAGACATCATTGAAATCGAACCTGAAGATTTTGAAGAATTCGACGGTAATCGTCGAGTTCATGGAAGGGGAGCATCATATGGCGACGCTTAAAGTTGAAGGCTTAACCAAAGACTACGGACAAGAAAAAGGTGTTTTTGACTTTAATCTAAACATGGATAAGAAAGATATTGTTCTCTTATTAGGTCCGAATGGAGCGGGAAAAACAACGGCAATACGTGGAATTCTTGGACTCACTTCAATTAATGCAGGAAGCGTTACCTATGATGGGGTGAAAACCAATGAGCAACCGACAGAGTTTTTGAAATCTGTCGGTGCTATGGTATCAACTCCGGCTTATTACGAGTATATGACGGGCTTTGAGAACCTGAAACTCTATAGTAGATTTTATACACATGTTGATGAAGCACGTATCTTAGACGTTTTAAGCTTAGTCGATCTTACACAGGCAAAAGATAAAAAAGTTGCAGCATATTCAACAGGAATGAAGCAGAGGCTGGACTTTGCAAGAGCTATATTACATCAACCCAAACTTTTGATTCTAGATGAACCCTTCAATGGAATGGATATTGAACAGAAGGTGATTTTAAAAGAGTATCTTAATGATAGAGGACAAGAAAATAATCAAATGACAATCGTATCATCCCATACAATTGGTGATTTTATTGACATTGCCAATCGAGTGGTCATTCTTTATGATGGACACTGTTTGTTTGAAGGATCGATTGAAGCTATTAAGGCCAAAGGAATAAACTTAGAAGAACATTATCTGGCAATAATAAAAGCTTATAGAACAAAAAAAATCGGTGTTTAAGGGAGGCCCTAGTATGGAATTACTTATAGTGGAACTTAATAAATTAATCAAAAAAAGAAACACAAAAATATTTTTAAGCATATATACAGTAATCTTCTTTGGCCTGGCACTGGTGTATGTTTCTGCGGAAAAAATGTTTAACTTGTCTATTTATTCAGGTACACAGTTTGTCGGAGCTAGTTTGTCAACCATGATGGCATTTATGTTACCCTTGCTAGCTATCTATTTTTCAGGTCAAAGTCAAGCTATTGATTTTACGCGAGGAGCAATGAAAAATATGTATTTGTTGCCTATATCCAGAACGAAAATATTTGTAAGTAAAATATTAGCCGTATGGGTGATTATTGGTGCCACTTTAGTGGGGCAGTTTATATTTTCCCTATTGATCAGTGCCTTTGTGGATGGGGTTGAGCTAACAGGTTTTGGTAGAAGCATGGGACAATATTTAGGTGCAATGGTAGTTCTTGGATTAGTTGGCTTGATTGGTAATTTGCTAGTGCTCTTATTAAAAAATACAGGACTTAGTATTATTATTGCTTATGCTGTCTATGTTGGATTAAGCTTAGTATCCGTATATGTACCAATGGTTAAATCGATTTCGATTACGACCGTCATTAGCAATTATCATATGCTTTTTAACTTTACTGGCTTGAATGTGTTGTTATCTACACTAGCCTATTATATAATAGTGTTTATAGTAGGATGGTTACTCTTTGAGAAAAAGGAAGAAAGCTTATGTCAATTCGATTAAAACTACTCATTACATATGTTGTATGTGTGCTTCTTAGTGCGGGAGTTCTTGTCCTATCTATCTTTGCAGGGGTTGGACGATTTGCCAAACAGATATCAGATATTGTCTTGGATGAAAGCACTCCGGATCAAGTCTTTGTAGAAGTCATGGATGTGATGGCTGAGATTAAGCATGCTGAAAAATATGAACCTGAAACATTGATTGATGTAGAATTCATTGAAGACATCGACAAAAGACTGTCAGCGATAAGCAGCAGTCTTGTTGTTGTATACAAAGATGATTGGGTGGTTGTCGATGATTATCCTGAAGACCTTCTTCGCCGTAACTTGTATCCTAAAAATCCGGAATGGAGGCAAGAGTCTTCCGATAATGATGAAGAAGGCTTTGTTATGAATGGATTTCATTATGTGTTTACAAACTTTACATTTACATTAGATCAAGAGCCTGTTTTTTATTACGTTCTTATGGATGTGACAGAAGTTGTTGATTTTAATGCTGAAGTTCGACGCGGAATCGGTGTGGCAATTTTATTGTTAATTGTCTTAATGACATTACCGCTTATTCTATTAACTCAAAAATCTATTATAAAACCATTGAAAGAGTTAGATAAAGGTGCCCAGGAGATTAGTCAGGGGAATTTGGAATTTAAATTATATTCAAAGGCCAATGATGAAATGGGGAAAGTGATTCGTTCCTATGAACGTATGCGTCAAGAATTGAAAGCGTCGATTGACCGTCAAGTCCTGTATGAAAATAACCGTAAAGAGCTGATATCGAGTATTTCCCATGACTTAAAAACACCTATGACCTCAATAAAAGGATATGTTGAAGGAATCTTAGATGGTGTTGCAAACACACCTGAAAAACAGGAAAGATACTTAAAAGTCATTCATCAAAAAAGTCTTGATATGGATCGAATGATTGATGATCTTTTTACCTTTTCAAAATTAGATTTGAAAAAATTACCTTTTGAATTTACCTATATAAATATGGAGCGATTTATCCGTGACTATATTCAAGAAGCAACAATAGAATATAGCGAAATCGGAAAAGTTGAGTTGACCTATACAAACAACAGTGTTACAAGTCCTGTTGCAAATATTGATGCATTGCAAATTCGTCGTGTACTACAAAATCTTGTGCAAAACAGTTTTTATTACAATGATTCTGACCCCAAAAGAGTAGAAATTATTTTAGAAAATAATGATGAAACCATCAGTATTGGAGTGAAAGATAATGGCATTGGTATGGTTGAAGCCGAACTTAAGCAAGTTTTTACAATCTTCTATCGGACAGATATGTCGAGGAATACCAAAACAGGAGGTTCAGGTTTAGGCCTTGCTATTGTTAAACAAATTATTGATGGACATCATGGTAAGATAAAGGCGGCATCATCAAAAGGTAAAGGAACAAAGATTACTATGATATTTAACAAGGAGACTAAGGGATGAGTGAAAAAAAACAAAAAATTTTCATTGTAGAAGATGAAGTGAGCATAGCTGAGTTAGAAAGAGATTATCTAGAAATCAGTGGATATGAAGTGGAACTTGTCCATAGTGGACAAAAAGCAGTAAGACTGATTCGCAGTAATCCTTATGATCTTATTATACTGGATTTGATGTTACCTGAAATCGATGGATTTTCAATCATCAAAGCGGTTAGAAATGACGTGGATGTTCCGATTCTTATGGTTACGGCAAAAAAAGAAGACATTGATAAAATTCGTGGTTTAGGTCTTGGAGCCGATGACTTCATAACGAAGCCCTTTAGCCCAAGTGAACTGGTCGCTAGAGTCAAGTCACATTTGGCCAGATATGAACGGTTAACACATGGCGGAGTAAAGAAAAAAGAAGTGACCATTCGAAATTTGACCATACAAGTAGATGCTAGGCGCGTTCTCGTAAATAATAAAGAAGTGAATCTTACAACAAAAGAGTATGATATTCTTGTTTTTTTTGCCAACAATCCGGACCAAGTATTTAGTAAAGAAATCATCTTGGATCGAATTTGGGGGCTAGACAGTTATGTGGATACAGCAACGGTAACCGTCCACATTGGTAAATTACGCGATAAAATTCCGGACGGTTTCATTGAAACCATTTGGGGAGCCGGTTATCGATTCAATATAGGATAAGGGGAATAAAATGAATAGAAAAAAAGTGTATTTATCAGTTTTAATTATTGCAATAATTCGTGTAATTTATTCTGTGTTGACTCAATTTGGAATGCGTTTCATAGTTCAAATCATTAGTCATGATCAGATTGTACCTGTAATGCAAGTTATTCAAATTTTTCATTGGATCCTTACATTTGCAATAATTATTGGATTGATAGTGAGTTTTATTAAGTGGCGACAAATAATGACTATGATTAGCTTGATTTTGATTGCGATTCAAATCGGTTTAAGGTTCGGAATGGTATTTTTTATTCAAAATATTGTTAATAATGAGATTCCAAGGATACTATCTAGCTTAACGACGGGGCAAATCATAGCCTATGCAAGCTATATTTCAATAGGATTTTCAGTGGTTATTGACATTAGCATTATCATCATAATAAGTGTACTATATTCAAGACAAGTTCATGTTTTGGAGGCGAAAGAATGACATGGTTTATGAAAGAACATACCGCATATATAGAAAAAATTCTTCAACAAAAATCAATTGCTCCCTCTATCTCTTGCATATTTTTTTCATTATTACCGACTAGAAAACACCGTCCAATATTGGTATAAAATAAGTGATGACATTTCTAGAAAATGTGGTATGATAAGCACAGTGATTAAATAATTGGATACTAATTTTAGAAAGAAAGTTTGGAGTACATATGAATATTAGAATGATCGTAGCATTTGAAGGTAGCAAATACAGTGGATGGCAACGAAACAAGAATGCATCCAAGACAATTCAACATAAGTTGGATGAAACATTAAGTAAATATTTTGAAGAAGAGGTACAAGTTATTGGTGCCGGTCGGACGGATAAAGGCGTTCATGCCAAAGGGATGGTAGCGAACTTTCATCTTCAGAAAAAAACAAAAAAACTACAAAAATGTCGAAAAGAGTTAAATGAATATTTGCCGGAGGATATTGCAATATTATTTATGGAAGAGGTTCCAGATCAATTTCATAGCCGATTAAATGCTGTGAAAAAGACCTATTCCTTTACTTTTTATAAAGCCTATAAAGGCGTGAAGCCAGTATTTGAACGTCAATACATGACGGCTCTTAATGAACCCTTGAATATGGATCAAGTGCGTCAAGGGATTGAACTTATTAAAGGAACCCATGATTTTGCAGGATTTTCTTCAGATAAAACGAAAAAATCAACAACACGAACCATTGAAGAGATCGAAATTGTTGAAGATGATGATTTTTTACGTTTTTATTTTACGGGCAATGGCTTTTTGTATCACATGATTCGAATTCTTATCGGTACCCTTGTTGAGATTGGACGAGGGGAACGAAAAGTAGCAAGTATCACAGAGGTTTTTGAATATAAAAAACGAACGGATGCAGGATTTTTAGTTGAAGCGAACGGGCTTGTATTGGAAAAAGTATTTTATTAATCAAACCGATATATGTAAAAAAAGAGAATCGAATTTTCGATTCTCTTTTTGCTATGACTCTTTATTTTGTTGAGCTTTTGCGTACAATCAGTTTGGGAGGCAACTCAATCGACGTTGTTTCATTTGAATTGTCTTTTATACGCGATAAAAGAAGTTTAAAGGCTGTTTTTGTCATTTCTTTGATGGGTTGGTGAATACTGGAAATTTCAAAGATTTTAGAAATCAATGAGTCGTCAAAACCAATCACAGCAATATCTTCAGGAATATGGAGATTTTCGTGGCTGGTTAAGCGCATAAATTCAAGGGCTGTTACATCATTATAGCAAAAAATTGCGGTCATATCTAAGTCAGAGTGTGTTGATAAATATTTTTCAATGTTTTGATGAATATCAAAGGCGGATTCTTGACCGGGGGTTAGTGGAATAACACGTTTGTCATTAAAAGAAATACCATTGTTATATAATGCTTCTTTGAAAAAAATGAGTTTTTCGTCATGGGGAGGGCCAATATAACCGATTTTTTGATGACCTTGTGACACAAGATGATCGGCAACGAGCTTGACGCCTTCTTTGTGGCATACAGACACGCTGTCAAAATCTTGCTTAATCTGAGTTGTTATAACAATGGGAACATTGATGTGCTTGAGTTTTTCAATATTATAATCTCCAAAAGGAACGAGCAAAATTCCATCCACTTGACGCGATAAAAAATTTTGAACATTTTCCCACTCTTTTATTGGATTATGCATACTATTATGAATGATTATGTTATATCCCGCCGCTCTGGCGTCTTGTTCCATTGCTTGAATGACTTCCATAAAATAAGGATTGGATAAATCGGTGACGCAGACACCAACCAAAAATGATTGGCTACTTTTTAAAGTTTGTGCAGCCTTATTGACAGTAAAATTAGATTCCTCAATGACTTTCATAACACGCTTGGCTAAAGCCTTGTCAACATTTGGATTACCGTTAATAACTCGAGATACAGTCGGTTGGGAAACATTTGCGAGTCGGGCAATATCTTTCATAGTCAGTTTCATAAAATCATCTCCATTAGCGTATCGATAAAAAGTTTTATCAGAATACGAATTCATATAATTGAATTTCTTAATAATAGGATACTATAAAATTGAAAAAAAATAAAGAACTATTGTTATAATATATGAAAAATACATCATAATAGACAATAAAAATATAATTATTTGATTTTTATGTTGACAAATGACTAAAATAAGAATATAATTCATTTCAAGAATACGTATTCACAAATTAAGCTAATTAATCTAATTTAAAATGAAAAGGAGCTATCTTATGAAAAAAATCGTATCGTTACTTTTAGTTTTTGCATTAATTTTATCAACAACAGCTTGTGGGAATAGTGGTACAGAAGGAACTAGTGGGAATAGTTCAACAAAAGATAATGAAGTTAAAGAAAGCATTGTAATATGGACTCAAGCAGCACCGGACCATCCGGAAGGAAAAATGTTTGCTGATCGTATTGAAGCTTATAATGCGGCAAATCCGGATGCAATGCAAGTTGAGATTCAAAACTTTACACGTGCTGGTTCAGGTTCTGGTTATATTGATAAACTGAATGCTGCGATTACATCTAATCAAATGCCGGATATTTTCACCTTAGATGGACCGGATGTAGCATCATATGTAGAGGCAGGCGTCATTCGTAGTTTAGATGATATTTTGGAAACAGGATTTATCAATGGTTTTACGGATGCGATGATAGAACAAGGAACTGTTGATAACAAACTTTATGCGTTGGGTTATCAAGATTCAGGAGTGGTAGTCATGTATAATGAAGACGTTATTAACGAATTACCTGAAGATGTTAAATCTATTATTCCGGGACCGGATGAAGATTGGACGTGGACAGAGTTTTATGAAGTTGCAAATGAAGTAAATACATTACGTACAGATCCTGAATATCAAGATAAAGAACATATAAGTAAACTAGAGTTAACGGTTGATTTTCTGACGAGTGATATTCCCAAAGGTGCATATGAAATAGCCATGTATTTCTTGCTTCCGATGATATGGTCGAACAATGCAAATGTTGTTGCAGAGGATGGTCTAACACTAGATGGATATTTAAATAGTCCGGAAACTATTGAGGCATTAAAAGTATTTGGAGATTTTTTTGCAAATGATTTAGCATTAGCAATTGAACCGGAAAAAAGTTTTCATACAGGTAAAGCCGCAATGGCTATAGGTGGATTTTGGTTTATCAATGATTTGACGAGTAATTACCCGAACACAAAATTCAGATCAGTACGATATCCAAAAATGGATGCTGATTTCGATGAAAACTATACACCGTCAGGAAGTTGGGCTTTTGTCGCATCGAATAATGTTGAACAAGGAACAGATAAAGCAGAACAAGTAGGGGATGTTCTTGAATGGCTAACGAATGATGAGGCGGCAGAAGAATATTATCATGCAAATGGAGCGATTCCAGGAAGAACCAATGCTGTTTCGGTCATTGATACAGATACAGAAAACCCTTATCATAATGAAGCGTGGCATGTATTAAAATATCAAGTAGAAAATACGAATAAAGCACGTCCTATTAGTGTGGGATATCCTTATCTTTCAGAAACATTTGCAAGAGATGTCATTATGAGAATTGCTCAAAACCAAATCAATGATACAGAGACTATTGAGCAATATGTAGACGATGCAATTAAGAAAATCAAATTTGAATTTGATAGATATCAAAAATAAATTATGAGTTGATTGGCTGTTGCAGATATAGATGCAACAGTCAATTTTAAAAAGACGAGGATGTGAATTTATGGAATTGACCAAAAGAAAATCAAAATATTCGTTAAAAGAATCATTGACAGCATATATATTTTTGTTACCGGCCTTAATGCTTGCATTTACATTTATAATATTACCAATTTTTTCAGCTTTTGTTAATGGCTTTACGGATTATTATTTATTAAAACCAGATGAAAAAACATTTATTGGGATTGATAATTTTATCCGAATGGCATCAGATACGCTATTGTTGAAAACATTTAAAAACACGCTATATTTTGTTGTATTGGTAGTACCTATACAGTTGGGAATGGCGCTATTATTAGCGTTGATTGTAAATAAAAAATTAAAATTTAATGGATATTATCGTATGGCATACTTTGCACCGGCGGTTCTTTCGCTGGTTGTTATTTCAATACTATGGTCTGTCTTACTAAATCCCTCTTCAGGATTAGCGAATCAAATCCTTATGTCTGTTGGTATTCCGAGACAAAAATTCTTAACAAGCACAACGCAAGCGATGCCAACAATTGTTGTGATTTCAGCATGGTCTGGTTGTGGGTATCAAATGCTTATTTTTTTAGCAGGATTAAAAAATATTGAAAACAGTTTATATGAAGCAGCAGAAATAGATGGGGCAAATAGTTGGAAAAAATTTTTGCATATTACAATACCCTCATTACGACCGGTAACCATGTTTCTTATAATTACAACAACTATTCAAGCATTTAAGCTGATTGTGCAGCCAATGGTTATGACAGGTGGGGGTCCGGATTATTCGACTATGACAATACTACAATATATATATGAATATGGATTCAGGCATCGTAACGTGGGATACGTCAGTGCAATCACACTAGTGTTCACCCTTTTTTTAGTGGTTGTATCGATTTTGATAAAGAAAGTGCTTAAGGAGGAATAGTATGCATAAGAAAGATATAATAAAAATATTATTTTATATAGTCATTACTTTATTATCTTTGTTTTTCATTTTTCCTATGCTTTGGATGATTGTGTCTTCATTTAAAATTGATGAACATATTTATCGTGATATAGGTACAGTTTTTGCCTTTTTACCACGTATGGAAGATATGACGATAAAGCCCTATAAAGAATTATTAAGTATGTATAATATTTTTAAGAATATGGGGAATAGTTTAATGTATGCAAGTTTAACAGTTGTATTTGGGTTAATGGTTAATTCGTTAGCAGGATATGCATTAGCAAAATTTAATTTTCCGTTTAAAGATGGAGTGTTACTTTTGATTATTGCTCTAATGATTGTACCGGTTGAAGCTACTATTTTACCTTTATATATGGTTGTTTTTAGAATCAAGTTGATTAACACGATTGCAGGGTACTTGTTACCCTTCGTTGCAAATGTTATGAATATATTTTTGTTCAGACAATATTTTTTGTCTTTTCCTGAAGAATTATCAGAAGCTGCAAGAATTGATGGATTAGGACATTTTAAATTGTTTTATAAGATTGTATTTCCGATAAGCAAACCAATTTATGTGACAATAGGAATCATTACATTTTTAGCTTCTTGGAATGATTTTTTATGGCCTGTTATGGCATTGTCAAACTCAGATTTAATGCCGGTCCAAGTTGCACTAAATGCAATTTTTAGTGATACCTATAATATTTTCACAAGTCATACGATGGCAGCATTGACATTAGTTACTTTACCAGTGGTTGTCTTGTACATGTTTTTCCAAAGACAAATTGTTGAAGGTGTAGCTAGATCTGGAATAAAGTAAAATGAAAGTACTAAGAAAGGATTTATAATGAATAATCTACTAGATAAGGCAAATGCCTACATTAACAGAAATGAAAACAGTACAAAAAACCATCCGATATTTCACTATACAGCACCTATAGGATGGATAAATGATCCCAACGGCTTATGCTATTTTAAAGGAGAGTATCATCTGTATTATCAATATAATCCTTATGGTATTCATTGGGATACTATGTATTGGGGACATGCGACATCCAAGGATTTGATTCATTGGGAACACAAGCCGGTGGCCCTTGCGCCGGAAGAAGATTATGAACGTGATGGATGCTTTTCAGGAAGTGTCATTGAGGTAAACAATGAACTTTATATTATGTATACAGGGCACTTAGATCGGAACAATCGCGTTCGACAAAATCAGAATATTGCTATTAGTCAAGATGGATTAACCTTTAAAAAGATAGAAGAAAATCCTGTGCTTAAGGAAATAGATTTGCCCAAAGGTTCTCAACCGGAAGATTTTAGAGACCCGAAAGTATTTGAATATAAAGGAAGTTATTGGAGTGTTATTGTCGGAAGACCAAAAGAACAAGGTGGAGCTGTACTCTTATATCGTTCCGATAATCTGATTCATTGGGACTATGTCGGAATTATAGCTGAAAGTGATATAGGTCTGGAAGAAATATGGGAATGTCCAGACCTATTTAAACTTCAAGACACAGATGTCCTTATACTTTCCATCATTGATTTACAAGAACCCAATATGCATCCGACAATGTATAAATTGGGAAATGTAGATATAGAAAACAGTCGAAGCGAGTGGAATTATACACGTGATTTAGACTGTGGAGTTAGCTTCTATGCACCTCAGACATTTTTAGATCCCAAAGGACAACGTATTATGATTGGATGGATAAGTCCATGGGATGCAGATGATGCGATTCGATTGGAAAATGGTTGGGCAGGAATGATGGCTACACCACGTGTTTTGACGATTGAAGATAAACGACTCGTTCAGAAACCGATAGAAAGTATTGCTCAATTGCGTCAAGATAAGGGGGAACATATTAAAGAAAAAGTCATTTGTAATGAAGGGTTATCTTTTGACAATATCTCAGGACAGCATTTTGACCTAAGTTTTGAAGTGAATATCAGTCAGGCAGATAGCTTTACCATAGAATTAGCTAAAGGTAAAAAGGACTCCACACAATTAAGCTATAATGTTCATACACATGAATGGGTTTTTGACTCAAAAGATATACGGAAAGTTCAAGAGGACTGTCCTAAGGAAAAATTTGAAGTTCGAGTTTTAATGGATCAATATAGTATTGAGATTTTTGCTGATGGAGGCAAACGCGTCTTTACAGCGCTTATTAATCCGGGTGAAGACGCTAGGGATATAGTATTTTCGAGTGAAGGAAAGACGGCTTTATACAATGTGGAGTTTTATTCTTTGATATGATATAATTTACTCGTTACCATATGTTGAAACGAAATAAGGATGAAACAAGTAAGGAGTGAATTTATGAAACAATTAGTAAAAAACAATGTGCATTGGCTAGGGTATATTGATTGGGAGCTTGAGTCTTTTCATGGGGATGATTATTCGATTTATAACGGTTCAAGTCAAAACGCATATTTGATACAAGAAGAAAAAACAGTCTTAATCGATACGGTTTGGGCACCTCATCGTTTTGAATTTATTGATAATCTAAAAAAAGAAATTGATTTGAATGAGATTGATTTTATTGTCGTCAATCATGGAGAAGTCGATCATTCTGGAGCCCTCGTTGATTTAATGAAAGAGATACCGGATACTCCGATTTACTGTACGGCAAATGCGATTAAGAGTTTAGAAGGCCAATACGGTAAACATGATTGGAATATGAATGTTGTAAAAACAGGAGATTCAGTTGACATCGGAAATGGTAAGCAGTTGATTTTTGTTGAAATGCGTATGTTACATTGGCCGGATAGTATGGCGACCTATATGACAGGCGACAATATCTTATTTTCAAATGACGCCTTTGGTCAGCATTTTGCAGTTGAAGAACTCTTTAATGACCGCGCAGATCAATGTCTGTTAGAAAAAGAGGCAATGAAGTACTACGCCAATATTCTCAATCCATTTTCACCACTAGTGGCTAGAAAAATAGAAGAAATTGTTGCATTAAATCTTCCGATTGATATTATTGCACCAAGTCATGGAGCGATTTGGCGGGATAATCCTATGCAAATTGTCGAAAAATATACGGCTTGGGCAAATAATTATCAAGAAGATCAATTAACTATTGTATATGATACTATGTGGGAAGGAACAACAAAAATTGCACATAAGATAGCAGAAGCAGCCCGTGAAGTAAGTCCTGAGACCGTGGTTAAAGTATTTAATTGTGCAAAAGCAGATAAGAATGAAATCATGACAGAGGTCTTTAAGTCAAGGGCAGTAGCTGTTGGATCGCCGACAAACGGTAATGACATATTATCAAGTGTTGATGGATGGATTCATTTTTTAAGAACATTGAAATTTAAAAATAAAAAAGCTGCGACATTTGGTTGCTATGGATGGAGCGGTGAATCGGTAAAGATACTTAAGGAAAGTATGGCAGATGCAGGATTTGAAGTTATCGCAGAATCAATTTCTTCCTTATGGAATCCAGATGAAGAAGATTTTTCACAAGCAAAGGAGCTTGTAGAAAGTTTGTTAAAATAAGACGTTAGTATGGAGGTTAAGATGGCAGATATTGTTGCATTAGGTGAATTGCTTATTGATTTTACACCGTTAAAAGGAACAGATAAAGTTGCTTTTGAACGAAATGCCGGTGGTGCACCGGCAAATGTATTGGCAGCGGTTACCAAGTTAGGGCGTAGCAGTCGATTTGTTGGATGTGTTGGCCAAGATATGTTCGGTACCTATCTTAAAGGTTTTCTAGAATCATGTAACATTGATAGTCAATACTTGAAAATGACATCAGAAACGCCAACAACACTTGCTTTTGTTGCGTTAAAAGACGATGGAGACCGGGATTTTAGTTTTTATCGAAATCCGGGAGCAGATTTAATGCTAAAAGAAGAAGATATTCAGGAAAATATCTTTGATGGTGCAAAAGTATTCCATTTTGGATCATTATCCTTAACAGACGAACCGGTTAAAGGAGCAACCCTTAAGAGTTTAAAGATGGCAAGAGACAAAGACCTTATCATTAGTTATGATCCGAATTTAAGACCGCCATTATGGCCGTCATTGGATGAAGCCAAGCAAACAATTCTATCTGTCATGGACCAAGTCGATGTGTTGAAAATTTCCGAAGAAGAATTGTTGTTTTTAACAGGTGAGAATGATATCGAAAAAGGGTCTAAGATTCTCTATGACCAATACAATATTGCATTAATTATTGTTACCTTAGGCCCGGATGGATGCGGAATTCGAAGAGCAGATGAATTCGCTAGCCTTCATGGTGTTAAAGTGCAAGCTGTAGACACGACTGGCGCCGGCGATAGCCATCTAGGTGCAATGTTGTACCAAATTATCGAAGATGGTCGAGACTTAGAACAGATTGAATTTGATAAGCTACAAGAATATGTAAAGTTTGCAAATACAATGGCGGCTTATGTAACAACTCAGTATGGAAGTGCTGCTATTATGCCAACATATGAGCAAGTTCAACAAATGTTGCAGGATTAAAACTGATTTTTGTAAAGAATAGCACAAAACCATAAAGACATGCTTCTCAAACTTTGATATACTATAGTAAGAATTACCTATATCAACGATAAAGGAGAAGCTCTTATGAAAAAAATGAGAAAACTACGAATTACCATCAAACTACGACTAATTCTATCCTATAGTTTAGTTGTTCTTGTGATGGTAATTTTATTTGGATTAAGTATGATTATGACGGGGTCATTAGTGAATCAATCCAAGCAGGTAACAGATCAAATCATTCCTCAATTGGTTCAAGCCAAGGAGCTAGGTAAGCTCGTATCGGATTATAGGAATGCAGAATATATGTATATGATGTCAACGACAGATGATGACAAAAATTATGCCCTCACAAGTTTGACGACAATTGAGAATGGTATTAATACCTTACTTGAGTCCTACAAAAATCTGTTGCAACCGGCGGAAAGAAAAAGTTATGACATCGTGTATTACACGTGGCAAAATTATTTGACTATTCATGAAAAAATGTTGGCTAGTGACAATCAGGATGATATCATGCAAATTATGAATGGGGAAGGTAAAAATTCATACGATAGTCTATCTTCATACCTGGATACCATGATTCAAGAAACGGATGCACGCTCAAAAGCAAGAGAAGAAACATTAGAAGAACAGACGAACACGCTGATGAATGTTTTTGTTCTTGTATCAATTGTCGGTATTGCTATTAGTATCTTATTTGCCATCTTTAACTTATGGCGAATTGTTAAGCCGATTAAACAACTCCAATCACGACTAGATGTCTTAGCGAATCAAGGCGGAGACTTAAGTCAAGAGATTCAGTTTAAAACCCGTGATGAGATGGGCGATTTGGCAACAAGTATTAATATGTTTTTGAAAAATATGAAAGAGATTGTTGCAGAAGTAAAAGAAAGTACAAACCAAGTTCGAACTGAAGCAGAACTAGTTGAGCAAAGTAGCCATATATTGATTGCAGATGTTCGCTTGATTACTGGGACAACCGAAGAGATGGATGTCAATATTTCAGTGATTGACAGGGAAACGGAAGCCATAACCAGCAATATTCGTGAGATTGAAGTGGTTGTAGAATCCATAGCCAATAGTGCCCAGAATGGCGCAGGACGTGTTGACGAAATTTCAAAACGTGCCAATGCATTGAAAAATAAAGCCATTGAGTCTAAGGAAGATGCAGACTTAATTGTTCAAACCATTGAAGCAGAGATTAATGATGCCATGCAAGAGTCCATTCAGGTTAAAGATATTTCATTGCTTACAGATGCCATTATGGATATTACTGAACAAACCAATCTTTTAGCGCTTAATGCAGCCATTGAAGCCGCAAGAGCAGGTGAATCAGGCAAAGGATTTGCAGTCGTAGCAGATGAAATACGAAAACTGGCATCGGTTTCTGCAGAGACTGCAAATAAAATTCAAAACATAACATCCATTGTCATTCATGCCGTCAATCGTTTAAATACAACATCAAGTGAGATGCTGGATTTTTTGAATTCACGTGTGGTTAAGGATTATGAAGCACTTGTAAATACAGGTGAACAATACAGCGATGATGCAAGTGCTATGGATGATTTGATTTCAAACCTCAGTGCGACGAGTGAAGAGCTTATGGCAAGCATACAATCAATGTCACAAAACATTTATGATATATCCGACAAAACAAAGGATGCGCATCAAAGTATTTCTGAGATTAATGGTAAGGCAAAGGAAGTTACAGAAAGTACAGACCAAGTTTCAACACACACACAAGCCAATAAAGCCATTGCAGAGAATTTGAAAAAGATTGTAGAGAAATTTACAACTTGACAGGTTTACTAGATTAGGTGTAACATGAAGTAAATAATATTTGAGGAAAGGAAGAGAGTTATGATTATAAAAAACATTAAAAATGTCGATCGTTTTTTTGAAACAGTTGATCAATGTAAAGGACGCGTTGAACTTGTAACAAAGCAAGGAGACCGTTTAAATTTAAAATCGAAATTATCCCAATATGTTTCGTTAACAAATATGTTTTCAGATCCTAGAATTGAAGAGATTGAATTATTAGTATCTGAGCCGGAAGATATCGCATTATTATTACAATACCTTGTTCAAGGATAACAAGATCTAAGTTTGTTTAATTAAAAAGGATAAAGGATGTATACAAAGCGTATATATCCTTTTTTTAAGAGCAGAGGAGACCTTGATATCAGAGAAACTCTGTGATACAATTACTCATACTTTGTATATGTCGTATACTAAACTTAGGAGGCTTTTAATGGAAGAAACAATTTCTAAAAGTTTTATTGAACATATTATCGATAAAGATATTCAAGAGGGCAGAACGTCTACTGTGATTACTCGGTTTCCACCCGAGCCCAATGGTTACTTGCATATCGGTCACGCAAAAGCAATCACAACGAATTACACAATTGCAGAAAAATATAACGGTCTATTTAATCTCCGTTTTGATGATACAGATCCATCAAAAGAAAAAATTGAATTTGTTGAAAGTATTAAAGAAGATGTGGCATGGTTGGGGGCCAACTATGAAGACCGAGTTTTTTTTGCTTCAAGTTATTTTGAACAACTTTATGATTCAGCGATTGAGTTAATTAAACGAGGAAAAGCGTATGTTTGTGATTTAACACCTGAACAGATGCGGGAGTATCGAGGGACATTGACAGAACCGGGAAAAGAAAGCCCCTATCGTAGTCGAAGTGTTGAAGAGAATCTAGACTTGTTTGAGCGTATGAAAAATGGAGAATTCCCTGACGGGACTAAGATATTACGTGCCAAGATTGATATGGCATCACCCAATATGAATATGCGGGACCCGGGTATCTATCGTATTTCTCATATGGAGCATTATGCGGCAGGTGATAAGTGGTGTGTATATCCTCTATATGACTTTGCACACCCTATTGAAGATGCCATTGAAGGTGTGAGTCATTCTCTATGTGGTTTAGAATTTGAAGACCATCGTCCCCTTTATGATTGGGTACTTGAAGCCCTAGAATGGAAGAATCCACCACGCCAAGTTGAATTTGCAGAGCTAAGTCTATCACATACGATTCTTGGTAAGCGTCGAATTCGCCCACTTGTTGAAGACGGTTTAATTGATGGTTGGGATGATCCTAGATTAGCAACGATTAGAGGGTTAAGACGCCGTGGATACACCAAAGAGTCTATTCGAAAATTTTTTGAAATGGTAGGTTTATCTAAAAGCAAATCAAAGGTTGATATTGCCATGTTAGAACATGCCCTACGTGAAGATCTTAAGTTAAAGGTTCCTCGAATTATGGCTGTGATTGACCCACTTAAGGTTACAATAACGAATTATGATGCAGATAAAGTCGAATATTTACCTGCAGTAAATAACACGGAAAACGAAGAATTAGGTTCTCATGATATCCCATTTACACGAGAGATATATATCGAACGTGAAGATTTTATGGAAGTTCCTCCAAATAAAAAATATCGACGATTATCGCCTGGTGTTGAAGTTCGATTAATGCATGCATATTTTGTTCGATGTGAAGAGGTTATAAAGGACGAGAACGGTCAGGTTATTGAACTAAAATGTACTTATGATCCTGTGACAAAAAGCGGAAGTGGATTTAGTGAAAGAAAACCGAAAGGAACCATTCATTGGGTATCTGCGTCAAGGGGAGTCCCAGCAGAGATTCACATGTATGATCGTTTATTTGTGGAGGCCAAAGACAGTCAAGATAGTACCTTAATATTTAATGAAAACTCCAAGCTTGTCTATCCGAAAGCGATTATTGAACCGATTGTTAGTGGCTATCATGTTGAAGATAAGTTCCAATTTGTTCGACATGGATATTTCAATATTGATCCAAAGGAAACAAGGGAGTCGAAACTTGTATTGAATCTTGCTGTTTCGTTAAAAAGTTCTTACAAATAAGGTGGAAAGAATGGATAATATTTTTAAAGATCTTGAGGAATTAGGTTTCAAGAACCTTTCTGATGCTGACCTTTTTCAGGAAAAAGAACAACCGAAGAAAAAAGTAATATCAAAAGAAAAAGAAGAACAGTTAAAAGCTCAAACCTATATCTATCAACGCAAAGTTGATTGTCCGGTGTGTAAACATTCATTTCACTCGTCGACGGTTCGAAGTGGACGGGTTCGCTTTCAAGGAACTGAACTGGATTTAAGGCCTCAGTATGTCGGTTTTGATCCTTTGCCATATGATGTGACGGTTTGCAATTATTGTGGATATGCAGCTATTAATAAATACTTTAAAAATATCAGTGAAAAGAAAAAAAGAGCTGTCATCGAGAACATTACTCGCAATTACATCGGACACAAATATAATGAAATACTAACGTACGAAGAGTCTGTTGAACGATACAAGCTTGTCTTGCTCAATAGTGCAGTCGGTGGAGACAGTAATGGCATTAAAGCCTATATTTGTCTTAAAATCAGTTGGTTATATCGTGGTTGGCAGGAGTCGCTTCAAGCTTTAGAGCAAAAAGATGACGCCCTATTGCAAAAATTAAAAACCTATGAGATTGTGTTTGTTGAAAAAGCATTTGAAGGCTTCAAATTAGCTTATGCAACAGAAAAACTTCCCATAATGGGGATTGATGAGATGACAATGGAATACATTATTGCAGAATTAGCTCGCCGCTTAGGAGATTCAAAAATCTCAAAGCAATGGTTAGGTAAAGTCATCGGACATTCTGACGTTCCCAAACGATTACGAGATAAGGTGTATGATGTCAAGGAACTAATTAAAGAACACGAAAAAAAATCACAGCAGGACTAATGCTGTGATTTTTTTTGAGCTTTTATAAAAGTGTGCCATTTATTTTTTGGATCGAACGCTTTGGAGCATCTTTGGCATCTTTCCAGGGCTCTTTATCATTTCTATAATCAAATTTATTAACAAACCATTGCATATCGTCAAGAACGCGTTCCATATTTTCGATAAAATGGGGTTTAGTTTCTTCGATAAAGTTCTCAAAGACAGAAGGGCTGGCATTTGTCTGACCTACTTCTATTAACCTTAGATAATGTGGCATGCAAAAACTTTTTGTCTGAGGAAGAAAGTCTCTGAATGCGGCATCTTTTTTATACAAGTAAAAAAAGGTTTCGTAGTAGCGTGTCATCGTCTCATTTATACGTCCGCAAATATAACATTCATCCGTGAGCCGTTGATATAATTTATGGATAGGGTTGCTCTCGTCTGTTTTTTTCTTGAAAAGTTTTTTAGTACTTTTTAAGTTTTGAGTTACCTTTTTAAACTCTTCTAGCATTTCCATAGTGTGGCTTTGATTTACTAGTGTTAAACCAAGACGGTTCGGAGATTGAAAGAGTTGCCTAAAGTGGCTTTGACAGAAACCGATTTTGTTGGTAGTTTGTCGAAAATCAGATTGCATGTAAGCATCGCTTAAACAAAAATCAATCAAATCTTTTTCCAGATTTTTTTCTAGAAAACAAAAAGGGCACTCACCTTCATCTTTTACTGCATCCCATAGGGGAATCGTATATATTTCTTCTTTTGCCATAAGAACTCCTTCTATGTTTTAGGTCTATTGTATGTTATGATTATCATGCGACACTAGTATTATAACATAAGGAGTAAAAAATGTATGTGTTAAAAATTGAAAATTATGATTTGGATATACTGAAAATTCTTCAAAGTGGTCAAGTGTTTCGATATGAGATATTATCTGAAGATAGCTTTGTATTAATCTATCAAGACCACTATGTTGTAGTGTTTAAGATCAGTGGAGGCTATCAATTTGAATGTGAACCGGAAGAATTCCAATCAATATGGTATTCCTATTTAGGCTTGGATCTTGATTACCGAGCAATTAATCAAAGCATTATTCATGCAGACGATAGATTCGAAGGTGTTATAAAGGAGCAAATGGGACTCAGGATATTACGGCAAGACCCATTTGAGATGCTTATTACCTTTATAATATCTCAGTCCAAAACCATTCCTCAGATTCGAAAACTCGTCAATGAGCTATCAGTTAAGTATGGTCGCTATCTAGGCAAGGTTGAATCGATTCCTATCTATGCATTTCCAACAAGTCAGGCATTGAATCATGTCAAGGAAGAAGAATTTCGAGAGATGAAATTTGGTTATCGGGCGCCATACCTTGAAGATGCTGTTCGTTTAGTGAATTGTGACATCGTTCAATTGTCTAGTGCCCATATCTTACCTAGTGAGGATACATTGCATATGTTGAAGCAAATAAAAGGTGTCGGAGACAAGGTGGCCTCTTGTGTTATGCTTTTTGGCCTAAGTGATTTAGAAGCATTTCCTGTGGATGTATGGATGCGAAAAACAATGATCTATCTCTACGATGATTTAGGAATAAAGTCAAAAGATATAGATATTCAAAAATTTGGGAAAAAGATGTTTGGAAGCTATGCAGGCATTGCCCAGCAATACATTTTTGAGTATGGCCGACAAATCATAAAAAATCTATAAAAATGTAAAAATTGACTTGCAAAATAAAAAAGAATCATATATTATATAGTTAGATTAGCACTCAAACTTAATGAGTGCTAACAAAAGAAAAAATATGAGTAATAATTCAAGGAGGTTTAATTATGAAATTGGTGCCATTAGGAGACAGAGTGGTCATTAAGCAATTAGAGGCAGAAGAAACAACAAAATCAGGAATTGTATTACCTGGTGCAGCAAAAGAAAAACCTCAAGAAGCTGAGGTTGTATCCGTAGGTCCGGGCGGAATCGTTGACGGAAAAGAAGTTCAAATGCAAGTAAAAGTCGGAGATAAGATTATCTATTCAAAGTATGCAGGAACAGAAGTCAAACTTCAAGGTGAAGATTATATTATCGTTCGACAAAATGATATATTAGCCGTTGTAGAATAGTTAAAAAGAATAAACATTCATTATCAATATATGGAGGTAGAGAATTATGGCAAAGCAAATTTTATTTGGCGCTGAAGCAAGAAGTGCACTTGAAAAAGGTGTTGATCAGTTAGCGAATACGGTAAGAGTCACATTAGGACCTAAAGGACGCAACGTTGTCCTTGATAAAAAATTCGGTTCACCATTAATTACTAACGATGGTGTTACTATCGCAAAAGATATTGAGTTGGAAGATCCCTTTGAAAATATGGGTGCCCAATTGGTTAAAGAAGTTGCTACAAAAACAAATGATGTAGCCGGTGACGGTACAACAACAGCAACGGTTTTAGCTCAAGCAATGATTCAAGAAGGTATAAAAAATGTTGCAGCAGGCGCCAATCCGATTATTTTACGACGTGGTATGCAAAAGGCAACAGCGGTTACGGTCGATGCTATTAAAGCAATGAGTCAAACCTTAAATGGAAAAGATCAGATTGCCAAAGTAGCTGCCATATCAGCCGGTGATGATGAAGTCGGACAATTAATAGCAGAAGCGATGGAAAAAGCGTCGACAGATGGTGTTATTACCATTGAAGAATCAAAAACAATGATGACAGAACTTGAAGTGGTTGAAGGTATGCAGTTTGATCGTGGATATTTATCCGCATATATGTCAACAGACATGGAAAAAATGGAAGCAAACTTAGAAAACCCATATATTTTAATCACAGATAAAAAGATTACAAATATACAAGAGATTTTACCAATTCTTGAACAAATCGTTCAGTCCGGTGAAAAACTATTGATTATTGCTGAAGATGTTGAAGGCGAGGCATTAACAACACTTATCGTAAATAAACTACGTGGAACATTTAACTGTGTTGCGGTAAAAGCGCCAGGTTTTGGTGACCGACGTAAAGCCATGTTACAAGATATTGCCACTTTAACTGGTGGAACCGTTATTTCAGAAGAACTTGGTTTAGACCTAAAAGAAACCACAATGGAACAACTGGGTCGTGCAAAAACGGTTAAAGTGCAAAAAGAGAACACTGTGATTGTTGATGGTGCAGGTAATAAAGATGATATTCATGCCCGTATTGCTCAAATCAAAGCGCAGATTGAAGAAACAACATCTGAATTTGATCAAGAAAAATTACAAGAACGTTTAGCAAAATTAGCCGGCGGTGTTGCAGTTATAAAAGTCGGTGCAGCAACAGAAACAGAAATGAAAGAGAAAAAACTTCGTATGGAAGATGCCTTAGCAGCTACACGTGCGGCGGTTGAAGAAGGTATCATTGCCGGTGGTGGTACGGCCTATGTTCATGCGTCAAAAGAAGTGGAACAATTGATTGAAACACTTGAAGGTGATGAACGAACAGGTGCTAAATTGATACTAAAAGCACTCGAATCTCCCTTACGTCAAATCGTAACAAATGCAGGGCTAGAAGGTTCGGTGATTGTAAGTAAAGTAAAAGAATCCGAAAACGGTATTGGATTTGATGCATTGACAGAAAAATATGTGGATATGGTTGAAGTTGGTATTATCGACCCGTCAAAAGTCACACGTAGTGCGCTACAAAATGCAAATTCAGTTGCATCGACACTGCTTACGACAGAATCGGTTGTCGCTGATATACCGGAAGAAAATCCGGGAATGGGTGCAGCAGGTATGGGCGGAGCCCCTGGAATGGGTATGATGTAAGTCGGATTTATCGATAAAAAAGAAGTTGTTGTTTACAACAACTTCTTTTTACTTGTTTATAAGTATAAAATTCGTTATAATAGAAGTAGTATTTTGTAATATATCTCTAGGAGGAAAATAATGGCTTATAATGACGTGTTTAAGGAACAACTGGTAAAAAGGGAAAACAACGGAAAAGATATGATGAAAAAAGCAGGAATCATTGTAGGCGCAATTATCCTCATTCTTATTGTATCTATGGTTCCATTTATTACAGGCATGGGGTTATTGTTACCTCTAGTTGTTGTTATAGGATGGTTAGCCGTATTTTTAATTCGACGTTTGAATATTGAATATGAGTATATTTTTACTAACGGTGAATTGGACGTAGATCGAATATTTAACAAGAGCAAACGTAAGCGAGCAATTTCAGTTGATGTACGTTCATTTCATGTATTGGTAAATGTAAAACATCCGGATTATAAACAGGAAACAAGCAATGTAGAAAAAACATTAGATTTTAGTTCAGGACTTGAAAATGATAATCTATACGCAGGGATACTTGACCATGACGGTAAGAGAACAAAACTATTAATGGAACCTAATGACACTTTAATCGATGGGATTAAGATGTACATACCTCGTAAAGTGAAAAAATAAATTGTTTTAGAGGAAGATTCGTATGAGAAGAATAAATGTTACTAGATTAAAAGCAGGCATGGAATTGGCTAAACCAATCTATGCTAATAATGGCGTGATTTTATTGAGGGACGGGACGAATCTAACACAAAACTACATTGAAAAGATTAAACAACTTGATTTGGCATATATTTACATTAAAGATGCAATCTCACAAGATATTGAGATTGATGATTTGGTTTCGGATAAAACAAAATTGGAAACAAAACGTGTTTTAAAAGAAAGTATTAACATGATCAGGGCCGGACATTTTTCGGTGAATGAAGTTATTGTTAAAAATGTTGAAGTTATTATTACACAAGTTTTGGCTAATCCACGCGTAATGATTAGTTTGCAAGAAATTCGTAATAGCAGTGAATATTTACATATGCATTCGATTAACGTATGTATAATCGCTTTGTTTATTGCTAAAAAAAAGGGCTATAATGATACGCAATTAAAACACTTGGCGTTAGGTGCTCTTTTACACGATTTAGGAAAAACGAAAATAGAAGATATTGATGTAACAAGATATAGAGAAAACTACAATGAACAAGAGTTGGTTACATATCGTGAACATGTCCGTTTCGGATATGAATTAATAAAGGCTATACCCGGCAGCTCACTTTTAGCCGCTAATGTAGCCTTAACCCACCACGAGATGTTTGATGGCACCGGTTTTCCACTAGGTAAGAAAAATGAGAATATTCATGAGTTTTCAAGAATTGTTGCTATTGCAAATGAATATGATAATTTGGTATATAATAATTCAATAACAGAACCAATGAAACATTATGAAATCATTGAATTAATTGTATCAAGAGCATATACATGGTTTGACCCGGATATCGTACGTATTTTTAGAAGCTCAGTTTCTCCATATCCCATAGGATTAGGCGTTCGACTTAGTGACGGACGTATAGGAGTTGTTGCAAAACTTAATGAAAATATGCCGACACGCCCCATAATACGTGTTGTTGATCCGAATGATATTCAGACGATCCTCGCAGAAGTAGACTTGTCAAAAGATTTGTCTGTCATGATTGATGATGAGATTGATATTGACAAGCCGAATGATTTTTGCTAAACTCTCATATAACTTAAAAGTAAATTACGTTTTCAGTTTTGAAAGAGAGGACTCCCATGAACAAAATTGTAAAAGAAGGCATAACCTTCGATGATGTTTTATTAATTCCTGCACATTCAAAAGTTTTACCAAAAGATGTCGATATTTCGACATGGTTTACCAAGAAAATCAAATTGAACATTCCGTTAGTAAGTGCAGGCATGGATACAGTAACTGAGGCGAGAATGGCTATTGCGATGGCCAGACAAGGTGGAATAGGCGTCATTCATAAGAATATGTCCATTGAAGAACAAGCTGTAGAAGTTGACAAGGTAAAACGCTCAGAAAATGGCGTTATTATTGATCCTTTCTATTTGAACCCTAGTCATTATGTCTATGAAGCGAATGAACTCATGGCAAAATTCAGAATCTCAGGAGTGCCGATTGTAAAAGAAGGCTCTAAGAAGCTTGTCGGTATTTTGACCAATCGAGATTTACGTTTTGAAACAGATTTTAACAAAAAAATAGAAGAAGTTATGACGAGTAAAAACCTTATAACCGCTCCGATTGGTACGAATTTAGAAACCGCTAAGGAAATTCTAGGTAAGTACCGTATTGAAAAATTACCCATCGTTGATGAAGAGGGAAATCTTTCAGGATTGATCACAATAAAAGATATTGAAAAAGCTATTCTTTATCCGGAGTCTGCAAAAGATGATCAAGGACGTCTTCGTGTTGCAGCAGCCGTAGGAATTACCGGCAACATGATGGATCGTATAGAAGCGTTGAATAATGCTCGCGTAGATGCCATTGTGCTTGATACGGCACATGGACATTCGGAGGGCGTTTTAGAAGCGGTAAGAAAAGTTAAAGCAAAGTATCCGGATCTTCAAGTAGTAGCAGGTAACGTTGCTACAGGTTCAGCAACCAAAGCGCTTATTGAAGCCGGTGCCGATGCTGTCAAAGTCGGTATTGGACCTGGATCAATCTGTACAACACGTGTTGTAGCAGGAGTAGGAGTGCCTCAGATCACGGCAATTAATGATTGTGCTGAAGTTGCTGCCCAATATGATGTGCCAATCATTGCTGATGGTGGTATTAAATATTCCGGGGATGTTGTTAAGGCAATAGCAGCCGGAGGTTATATCTGTATGATGGGAAGTCTCTTTGCAGGGTGCGAAGAATCACCGGGAGAAACAGAATTATATCAAGGACGAAAGTACAAAGTTTATCGTGGAATGGGTTCATTAGCTGCAATGGAAAAAGGAAGTAAAGATCGTTATTTCCAAGAAGATGCAAAAAAACTCGTTCCGGAAGGTGTTGAAGGACGTGTGCCTTATAAAGGCCTTGTCGAAGATACAATCTACCAAATGCTTGGTGGATTACGTTCTGGAATGGGTTATGCGGGAACACATACCATTGAAGAGTTAAGAACACGAGGGCAATTTGTCAAAATTACTGCAGCTTCCTTAAAAGAAAGCCATCCACACGATATACAGATTACAAAAGAAGCACCAAACTATTCAGTCGGACAATAAAAAAATAATTGAAAAGAGAGGAAGAGGATAATGGGAATACCAACACCACATATTGAAGTAAGCAACAAAGATGATTTTGCAAAAACAGTATTAATGCCTGGAGATCCATTGCGGGCAAAATTCATTGCAGAAACTTTTTTAGAAGATGTTGTTCAAGTAAATAGCGTTCGAAATGCATTAGCATACACGGGAACATATAAAGGACGTCGTATTTCTGTATTTGGATCAGGAATGGGTATGCCAAGTATTGGAATTTATTCCTACGAATTATTTGAGTTTTATGATGTTGAGAATATTATACGTATCGGTTCATGTGGAGCATACTCGGATAAGTTGAATCTATATGATGTATTATTAGTGCAAGATGCATGGTCCGAATCAACCTATGCAAAGGTTCAAAGCGGATACCAAGAGTCGACAATTGAAGCAGATAAAGATCTGAATAATCAGTTAGCGACCGTTGCGGGGGAGTTAGACATTCCCCTAACTCGCGTACGTATTCATTCTTCAGATGTATTTTATCGTGAGAATTTTGAAGATTTTGAAAAAATTCGTGATGAAGAAGGCTGTATGGCGGTTGAGATGGAATCATTTGCACTTTTTGCAAATGCTAAAGTACTTGGAAAAAAAGCCGCTTGTTTACTTACGGTTTCAGATTCTTTGGTTAAAGGCGAAGCAACAACAAGTGAAGAACGACAAAATGCATTTACAAAAATGATGGAAATTGCGCTTGAAATGGCAGAATAACATTATCTTATATGAGCTTAAGACTGTATCACTAATATTAGTGATACAGTCTTTTTTTTACATAAACTTAACATTGGGTGTATATGAAATTTACCCAAAAATGATATAGTTTTAATAGACAAATACGATTAAGAGGTGCAATAATGACAAATCAGACGAAGTTCAAAGTAGAAGATCTCGACTTATTTTACGGTGATTTTCAAGCACTCAAGAAAGTAAATCTTGAGATTATGGCAAATGAAATAACGGCATTTATCGGACCCTCCGGTTGTGGAAAATCAACATTTTTACGCGTATTAAATCGTATGAATGATTTAATTGAAGGGGTAACAGTTCAAGGTAAAGTCTTATTAGATAATGAAGATATTTATGGAAATATTGACGTCATTAGTTTGCGTTCCCGTGTTGGAATGGTTTTCCAAAAACCCAATCCATTTCCTATGAGTATCTATGATAATGTGGCGTATGGGCCGAAAATGCATGGGATCAAGAAAAAATCTCAGCTTGATGATATTGTTGAACGTAGTCTTCGACAAGCTGCCATTTGGGATGAAGTTAAGGATCGCATTAAAAAAAGTGCATTAGGTGTTTCGGGCGGTCAACAGCAGAGAATATGTATCGCAAGAGCATTAGCAGTTGAACCGGAAGTTTTGCTCATGGATGAACCAACATCGGCACTTGATCCGATTTCAACACTGAAAATTGAAGATTTAGCAACAGAATTAAAAGAAAAATATACCATTGTTATGGTAACACATAATATGCAACAGGCAGCAAGGATATCGGATAAAACAGCTTTCTTTTTGCTAGGTGAACTTCTAGAAATCGATGAGACAGAAGTCATATTTAGAGACCCGAAAAACAAGAAGACGGAAGATTATATTACCGGTCGTTTTGGATGATATATTGCAATTAAAGTTTACTTAGCGTAAAATAATAAGTGTTTTGGAGGAAAGACGATGCCAGTTAGATATGAATTTGAAAAAGAATTAAATCGATTACATAAAGATATTATAAAAATGGGGGCATTTATTGAAGAATCGATTCAAGATATGATTGAAGCCCTAAAGACTCGGAACAAAGAGCTTGCCATGCATGTCATTAAAAAAGACGATTTAATTGATGAAATGGAACGAAAGATTGAGCGAGAGTGTTTGATTACGATTGCAAGACAGCAACCCATTGCCACTGACTTGCGTGATATTATTTCCATTCTAAAAATTGTCACCGATTTAGAACGGATAGCAGATCACTGTGAAGATATTAGTGAATATGTGGTTCGTTTAACCGAAAAGCAACCCTTCTTAAAGCTAGAATTTTTACCCTTAATGGCAGATGCAGTTAGTCAGATGATTTCAGACACAATTGATGCATATATTCGTAAAGATGTTGAACTAGCCAAAGAAATTATTCAACGTGATGATGTTATCGACGATTACTTTAATAAATTGATGAATAAACTTATCCAAATTATGCAAGAAGATTCAGAATTAATACAGGATTCGACAAATTATATTTTGATTAATAAATATCTTGAACGCATGGCAGATCATGCAACAAATATTGCAGAGTGGATCATATACTACGGAACAGGCGAATTGCAATAATTAATGGAGGAAACCATGGCGGTTAATACTGTTTTAACGATTGATGATGAAGAACATATTCTTGAACTACTTAGATATAACCTTGAAAAAAATGGCTATCAGGTCTTACAAGCACTTGATGGAGAAACAGGGCTAAAAATATTAGAAAATAATGCTGTGGATTTAATTCTTTTAGATTTAATGCTTCCTGGCATTGATGGCTTAGAAGTTCTTCGACAAATCCGCAATAATCCTAAACTGAAACAAATTCCCGTGATTATGTTAACAGCAAAAAGTGAAGAAATAGATACAGTTTTAGGACTTGAGATGGGTGCAGATGACTATATAGGAAAACCTTTTGGAAGTCACGAACTTGTTGCCCGTATGAAAGCTGTTTTTCGCCGTACCAGTGAGTTGAATAAGATTCGCAATGAAAATTCAATTCCGACAGATGATGTAATTACAGTTTCCGGTATTGAAATCAATCGGTCGACGCATGAGATCATGATCGATGGAGAAAAGATTGAATTACCGCTCAAAGAATTTGAACTTTTATATTTATTAGCAAAGAACAAAGGTCGTGTTTTTGACCGGGAATACTTGTTAGAAAAAATATGGGGATATGAATACTATGGCGAGACGCGAACAGTGGATGTACATATTCGAAATCTAAGAAAAAAAATCGAAGCCGATGATAAAAACCCCCAATACATTAAAACGGTTCGCGGCGTAGGGTATAAGTTTAAATAGAGGTGATCGTATGGGCAAAAAACTACTGGCAACATATATAGCGATTGTAGCAATTACAATAATAGTGACGGTTTTGTTTTCATGGCAAAAAGTAAACCGTCATTTTTTTGAACAAACAACACAAGAATCACAGCAAAAAATTGAGCTTATTGATCGTTTAATTAAATATGAGATGATGACGTCCGAACAAAGTTTGCAAAAGGTTGTAGTTGCTTATGGAGAACAAACAAATGTCCGGATTACCTTAATAGGCGAAGATGGTTCTGTCCTTGCAGATTCGCTCAACGATCCGGATACGATGGAAAATCATGCTAATCGTACAGAGTTTAAAAACGCCCTTCGAGGAGTACGAGATCCCGAACTTCGCTATAGTAGTACTATGGAAGCCTATTTGTACTATTTTGTCAAACCATTTGAATATGAGGATATTCAAGGAATTTTAAGGATATCTGTTCCGGCAGACAATATTCAGGCACTTATTAATGATATGTTAGAGTCCGTTGTTATCGGATTGGTTCTTGGGCTAGTACTTTCCTCGATTGCAGCGTATTTTTTTATACGTCGCATCATGAATCCAATCAACGCGTTTACAACGATTGCAGAAAAAATCACTTCAGGTGATTACGATCATAAAGTATATGTTGATGATAAATACCAATTGGGAAAACTCGCGGATGCCTTTAATTTAATGACATTTACCATGCGTAAAAATTTATGGCAGATTGAACAAAAAAATGCGGAACTTGAATCCATTCTTGTGAGTATGGATCTTGGTTTGGCAGCTATTGATGAATCTTATCAGATTGTTTTTGCCAATAAACCCTTTAGTGAAATACTAGATTTAAAAGCACCCCTTGAAGGAAAACTGTTTTATGAAGTGATACGCAATACGAATATATTTAAGGTGATTGAAAAATCGATTGAAGATGGTGAGTATATTGAAGAAGAAGCGACCATGAAAAAAGGCCTTGACGAAAAGATATTAAAATTTTCAGCAACGCCAATAAAAAGCAGGACAAGTAAGAATACCCTGCATGGTATATTAATTATCGTTGAGGATATCACAAAAATCAGAAAACTTGAACTGATTCGTCAAGAATTTGTATCAAATGTTACCCATGAATTAAAGACACCATTAACCTCAATTAAAGGTTTTGTGGATACATTGAAAAATGGGGCAATGAACGACGCTGAAGTATCTGAGCGTTTTTTAGATATCATTGATATTGAAGCGGAACGTCTAGCGATTTTAATTGAAGATATATTAATTCTATCTGAAATTGAAAGCATGAAGATCGATCGAAATGTTGGGGTATATCCGATTGCGGATATTGTTGGTGAGGTTATTGATGTACTGTCCATAAAAGCAGAGCAGAAAAATTTGGAACTCAATATTTCAGTGCAAGAAGATTTACCCTTGCTAGAATGTAATAAAGATCGAATTAAACAGTTGTTGATTAATTTGATCGATAATAGTATCAAATACACGGAACAAGGCTCTGTAACTATAGAATGTAGTCAATCAAGAGATGAACAATTTTTGAATATCAAGATAACAGATACGGGTATAGGTATTGACGAGAAACACCTTGAACGGCTTTTTGAACGGTTTTATCGCGTCGACAAAGGACGGTCTAGAAAACAAGGGGGTACTGGTCTAGGCTTGTCTATTGTCAAACATATTGTCGAATTGTATCACGGAAAAATCACGGTAAAAAGTCAGGTCGGACAGGGAACATCAATGAAAGTTAAGCTCCCCTTTAAGATATGAAACTTTGTCGGTTTAAAGTGATATAGCAATAAAGGGTTGACAAATCCATTTTTCTAATATAAAGTAGAATCAATATAAAATGGAGGAAGAAAAGATGAGCTTAGAATATATTATACAACTTCCAAACCCGAAAGAAATTATGGAAGAGTTACCGGTATCTGATGCAATAAAACAAAGAAAAATACAAAGAGACCAAGCGATTAAAGATGTTTTTGTTGGCAAGAGCGACAAATTCATTCTCGTTGTTGGTCCGTGTTCTGCCGATAATGAAGTGGCAGTATTAGACTATATTGAACGTTTGACAACCCTTCAAGAAAAAGTGGAAGAGAAGATTATAATTATACCCAGAATATATACCAACAAACCAAGAACAACCGGTGAAGGCTATAAGGGGATGTTACATCAACCTAATCCCTTAGAGGCATCTGACATGGTAGCAGGAATCAAAGCCATTCGTCAGTTACATATTAAAGTGGCTGAGATTTCAGGTATGACCAGTGCGGATGAAATGCTATATCCGGAAAATTATGCATATTTAGATGACATATTAAGTTATGTGGCTATTGGTGCACGAAGTGTTGAAAATCAGCAACACCGTTTAACCGTTAGCGGGCTAGATATTCCTGTCGGTATGAAGAACCCAACAGGTGGCGATATTACAGTCATGTTAAATGCTATTCGTGCAGCCCAGATTGATCACAACTTTATCTTTAGAGGTTATGAAGTGAAAACAACGGGAAATCCTTTGTCCCATGCCATATTACGTGGTTTTGTGGATCAATACGGACGCAATTTCCCCAACTATCATTATGAAGATATACGTTATTTGATTGACCAATATGAGCAACGGGAATTAGAGTTTCCGGCAGTGATTATTGATACTAATCATGCCAATTCCAATAAACAATATGCAGAACAACCGCGAATCGCCAATGAAATTATTCGCAATAGAAATTATGATTCCAGAATCAAAAATATTGTCAAAGGTCTTATGATTGAAAGCTACATTGAAGGTGGATGTCAAAGCATTGACGGAGGATGTTACGGAAAATCCATTACAGATCCATGTTTGTCCTATGACGAAACGTATCGGATGATTATGAACATCGCGGATAAGCTATGATTGGTACAATAGTTAACGTTCTTACAGTTATTATTGGCGGAACCATTGGTATGCTGTTTCATTCCAAAGTACCCAAACGATTTATCGACATTGCATTTAACGGTATTGGCGTATTTACATTAATACTTGGCGTTTCTATGGCCATTCAATCCCAGCAACAGTTATTTATGGTTTTTAGTATCATTATTGGAAGTATTGTTGGTGAAGGAATTGACTTAGATAAACAATTAAATCGATTGAGCGAACGCTTTAAGAAGCGGCTCAAATCGAATGATTCGAATTTTTCAACAGGATTAATTACCGCTTTTTTACTCTTTTGTATGGGCTCAATGACAATATTAGGTGCTATTCAAGAGGGGGTAAACCAGTCGCCGGACTTGCTCTTGACCAAGGCGACTATGGATGGTTTTGCAGCCCTTGCATTAGCTTCAACCTTAGGTATTGGCGTCATCTTTAGCGTTATCCCCTTGTTTATCTTTCAAGGCGGACTGACACTACTGGCAGGATATTTGCAAAATTATCTGAATGAACCTATGATTACGGAACTTAGTGCTGTCGGAGGGTTGCTTTTAATTGCTCTGGCACTGAATATTCTTGAACTAAAAGCCATAAAAGTGATGAATATGCTACCGTCCCTGGTAGTCATTATCATCTTCATGCTAGTTCATCAATTTCTCTAAAAAGCTTGACAAGGGATTTAAGATAGTGTATCATTTTTTAAAACTACATGAATAAAAACTGTGAAAAGGAGCAGTAGTTTTCTTGATATTTTCAGAGAGTTGTTGGGCGGTGTGAAACAACATTGGATAGATTATGAACTAGCCTTGGAGTTGCGTGTTGAAGATGAGTAGACATAGCCGGTATTGACCGTTATATCAAGAAGATATGTTCGTATCTTTGTGAGTGCATTCTGAGGAATGAATTTGAGTGGTAACGCGGAAGTTGACCTTTCGTCTCTATTAGTAATAGAGATGAAAGGTTTTTTTGATTTTATTAGGAGGAATAAGAATGATGAAAACGAATAAGAATATTGGAAAGTATCAAAAATACCCTGTATTTAAATATGCGGATCGAACGTGGCCGGACAAAGAACAAGAAGTCGCACCTATGTTTTGTAGTGTTGACCTTCGAGATGGTAATCAGGCCTTACCAAATCCAATGGGCATTGAAGCTAAGATGAAGTTTTTTAGAATGCTTGTAGATATGGGATTCAAAGAGATTGAGATTGGATTTCCATCGGCTTCCGATACAGAGTATAATTTCTTACGTCGGTTAATTGAAGAAAATCGAATTCCTGAAGATGTGAAAGTTCAAGTGCTTGTTCAAGCAAGGGAACACTTGATTGCTAAAACCTTTGAAGCCTTAGAAGGAGCCCACTCTGCTGTGGTTCATGTCTATAACTCAACATCCACGGCACAACGGGAGATGGTCTTCAAAAAAAGCAAGGAAGAGATAAAAGCCATTGCTGTTGAAGGCGCAAAATTATTACAAAAATATGCAGCCAAATATCCGGAGACAGATTTCACTTTTGAGTATTCACCGGAAAGTTTTACCGGAACAGAGATGGACTATGCATTAGAGGTGGTTCAAGCCGTTATTGATACCTGGGAACCAACACCCGACCATAAGGCGATTATTAATCTTCCGGCTACAGTAGAGATGACAACACCCAATGTGTTTGCAGATGAGGTTGAGTGGTTCTGTAACAAGCTTAATAACCGTGAATCGGTATTAATTAGCTTACATACCCATAATGATCGAGGAACAGGCGTGGCAGCTACTGAGCTTGGTATTTTGGCAGGTGCTGATCGTGTGGAAGGGACACTTTTTGGCAATGGTGAGCGTACAGGGAATTTAGATATATTAACTATGGCAATGAACTTGTACTCTCAAGGGATCGAACCGGGATTACATATGGAAGACATCAATCGGGTCATTGAGACATATGAGACATGTACAGGCATGACCGTGCATGACCGCCATCCTTATGCAGGTAAGTTAGTTTACACCGCTTTTTCCGGGTCCCATCAAGACGCGATTCGAAAAGGACTTCAAGCCTATAAAGAACGTGAAGAAAAAGTATGGGATGTTCCTTATCTTCCCATTGATCCGGCAGATATCGGGCGTATGTATGAACCAATTATTCGTATCAATAGTCAATCCGGTAAAGGTGGCGTTGCCTATATTCTTGAGTCGGACTATGGATACCAATGTCCTAAAGCTATGCATCCGGAGATTAGCTTTCATGTTCAAAAAGAAGCGGATCGCTTAAGTCGGGAATTGACGAATCAGGAAATATTTGATATTTTTAATAGGACATTTATTAATGTGGTTGAACCCAATGAGTTAGTGCATTTTTCATACGCTTATGATGATCAAGAAAATGGCCATATGTCTGTCAAGGCATCGGTGAAAATCAACGGTGTTAATAAACAAGTTGCCGGAGAAGGAAATGGACCGGTATCTGCATTCTTTAATGCTATCGCGCCCATGTTAGAAGGGACATATGAGTTAGTCAATTATAATGAGCATGCATTATCAGAGACTGCGACGGCAGAAGCCGCAGCATACATTCAGTTGAAGAATCAAGACGGTGTACTACATTATGGTGTCGGTAAAGACTCTAACATCGATAATGCATCGATTCGTGCTATTATGAGTGCGCTTAATGGCTTTGACCACTAGAATTTATACATGAAGAAAGGTTGCCAATGGATATTCAATATGTCTTATTAAAACTAGCCCAATTATTTATCCTATTATTTGCTGGATACATACTTGTCGCACTTAAAGGAATTAAAAAAGAAGCTGCAAAACATATTTCAAATCTAATTTTTACCTTTACACTGCCTGCCATGTTAATCTCAAGCATGGTCAATACATCTGCGATTTCACAAGAAGATATTTGGCAAGTCATGTTGATTGCCCTTGTACAGTACGGATTTTTAATTGTTGCAGCATATGTATTGACAAAGTTTTTACGTGTACCATACGAAGACGTCGGCCTCTACCGCTTTATTATATTATTTGGAAATGTTGCCTTTGTAGGTTATCCGGTTATAAGTGCAGTACTCGGAAATGATGCATTGTTCTATGCTGCAATTTTGAACTTACCCTTTAATATTTTAGTATTTACATTAGGTATTTCATTCATAACTCATGGCACGGACCAGCATCAAAAACTTGAACTTAAAGTGTTTCTTAACCCAGGCTTAATTGCTACCGTCCTTGGACTCATCTTGTTTTTTGCTTCGATTGAGCTTCCGGCATTTGTAAATGAACTTCTGTCGGAAATCGGGGATATGACAACACCCTTATCACTCCTTGTCATCGGCGCATCCCTATATGGTGTAAATATACGATCGGTATTTGGAAAACGTCGTATCTTTGTTTTTAGTTTTATAAAACTCATCCTCGTACCTACCCTGTTGGCGGTTATATTATGGCTGGTTGGGGTAGATGTCATGATTGCTTCAGTGGTTATTATTCTAAGCGGAATGCCGGTTGCGGCAAATGCTGTTATTCTCTGTCAAGAATATGATACCCATGTGATGGAAGCTTCGGAAGCTGTATTTATATCAACATTATTATTGGGAATATCACTTCCTTATATGATTTTTTTGATACGTTTTTTATTCTAAGGAACAAAACCGAACATTTTGTTAAGAATGATGAAAAATGTTTGACTTTTGAATACGCCTAGGATATAGTAGATTATAAATGTTTTAATAGTCTCTCGGAATTAGAGAGTCCGAAACAATGAACTTTAAAAACTTAATAGCTAAAGGAAAAATCAAAAAGATTGGTAAAATTTGACATAATGAATAGACATAAGCGCTGTTATGCCTTAAAA